>Ga0153920_1000253_pt1 | contig 21389 bp, 21 predicted proteins | sample TSNJ004MetaG_FD_104713 | JGI IMG/M metagenome (GOLD analysis project Ga0153920, IMG submission 104713) | Attine ant fungus gardens microbial communities from New Jersey, USA - TSNJ004 MetaG | ecosystem: Host-associated > Fungi > Mycelium > Unclassified | place: USA: New Jersey, Brendon T. Byrne...
GATGACATAAATTGGCTGGATTGCTTCGTCGGACTCTGTCCTCCTCGCAATGACAGATACTTATAATATTATTTATGTATTAAGAATAAAATATTTAATTACTTTATTACTTTTTAAAATAATCGCAGACGTAAATTTTCTTGTGTGGGATTAGACGTTTAATATTTTCAATAAATATATTCTTCGACGAATCATCCAATTCTTTTTTTAAAATTGCTTTTTCTAATAAAACTTTGTCATATAGCTCGGCACAAACAGAGCTTTTATCAATATGCTCTTTTAATTTTGCCAGCTGAATCTCTTTTTCTTTAATCGACTTAATTAGTTCTTTTTTCACTTTTTGAAAGACCTCTTAAATTAACATTATAAGAATAATATTTTTCCTTGATTATTAAATCGACTTTTTAGGTGATTTTAACCGGAAGTATACAGAAAAAGTCCAATTTTGCGAAAATTGAGACTTTTTTGTATATGACATAAAAAGTGTGAAATAGGCTTTGACAGCGGTGAGCAGGCATAGTCTATTAAACCAGACATCATTATACAAGTAATAAATCATACTCATAGCCTATTTTTAAGGCTTCTAAATTAAGCGGTAATAAATTCCTTCTGTGCGCCGGAATTACTGTTTCTAAGGCTTCGCCGAGTGTTTCCATAGAAACAAGCCTGCTTGCTTTGGATAAAATTCCTAATGCTAATATGTTAGCCATTTTTATATTACCAACATTTTCTGCAAGTTTTGTAATAGGGGCGAATAAATAGTTTATGTCTGTTCTTAGTTTAATTTCTTTTATCAATGAAGAATTTGCTATTACTGTACCGCCTTCTTTAACTTTTGACATAAATTTATCAAAAGAAAGCTGGTTTAATGCGATAAGAAAATCTATTTCTTTCTTGTTGACCGTACTTACATCTTCTTCATTCATTACGACTTCACAGTTTACTGTTCCGCCGCGCATTTCAGCACCGTAACTCGGATACCAGGTTACAAATTTATTAGCCATCATGAACGCATTTGCAAGCACTTCACCGGCTAACAATATTCCTTGTCCTCCAAATCCTGCAATAATAAAATTTTTCTCTTTACTGTTTTTTTCTTTTTCCATCATCTATCTATTTCCTATACTGTAATATCTTTATATACACCCGGTTTAAATACTTCAAACATTTCATTTTTAATCCGGTCATGCGCTTGCCGCGGAGTCATTTTCCAGTTTGTCGGACAAGTTGCAAGTATTTCCACAAAACCGAAGCCTAATCCGTTAAGCTGCGCTTCAAATGCTTTTTTGATTGCCAGTTTTGCTTTTTTAATATTTGCAACTGTATCCAATGAAACTCTTGCGCTGTATGCTGTTCCGTCACATAACGCAACATGTTCGGCTATTTTTATAGGATAACCGTATGTTTCAATATTTCTGCCTTTTGTTGACGTAGTTGTTACTTGACCCAATAAAGTTGTCGGACCAAGTTGACCGCCTGTCATTCCAAAAGTTGTATTGTTAATACATATTGTGCTTAGATTTTCTCCGCGTAATGCAGAGTGTAAACTTTCACTTAAACCTATTGACGCAAAGTCGCCATCTCCCTGATATGTAAATACAAATTTGTCCGGTTTAGCTCTTTTTACGCCTGTTGCAACAGCCAATGCTCTTCCGTGAGGAGCTTCAATTGTATCAACATCTACAAAGTTATAAATAGTTACGGAGCATCCTACAGAACCAGCAGTTATCGCCTTTTCTTTAAGCCCGAGTTCATCTAAAACTTCTGCAACTAACCTGAGCGCAACGCCGTGATCGCATCCCGGGCAGAATGAATATTTCATTCCGCTAATCAAAGAATCAGGTATTTTAAAAGTTTGTATTGCCATAATTTTTATCTATCCTTTTAATTGTTAAATTTTGTCATCCTGAACGTCAGATTGACCTCTGTGTTTCAGGATCTCTTAAATTGTTTTCTAATTTCATCTGCTGTATCATCAACATTTGGAGGTGTGCCTGCCGGTTTGCCGAAAAATTCCACAGGAACTTTTCCGTTAACCGCCAATTTAACATCACGCACCATTTGCCCCATATTAACTTCCACAACTAAGAATTTTTTGGTTGTTTTTGAAAGTTCTTCAAAACGTTTTGTCGGGAACGGGAACAATGTAACAGGTCTTATAAATCCAACTTTAAGACCTTCTTCCCTGCATTGTTTTATCGCAGATTTAACGTTTCTTGAAGTGCTTCCGAAAGAAGAAACAATTATATCCGCATCTTCAGTATATAGTTCTTCATACTCCACTTCATTTTCTTCGATTAACTTATATTTTTCAAATAAATGTACAACGTGAGCGGATAATTCTTCAGGATCAACTATTAATGATCGTATAACACGTCTTGAGCGGTTTTTTGCTCCGGTTAATGCCCAGTCTGAATTGTCTATCTCAGAATAAGGGTATTCTCCGAATTCAACAGGCTCCATCATTTGTCCTAACAATCCGTCCGCTAATAGTATGGTAGGATTTCTATATTTTTGTGATAAATAGAACGCTTTATAGGTTAAATCAACGCATTCCTGAACGGTTGAAGGTGCTAAAACAATATGTTTGTAATCTCCGTTGCCACCTCCGATTAAAGCCTGATTATAGTCAGCCTGAGCCGAATAGATGTAACCCAGTCCCGGTCCGCCTCTCATAACACTTATTAAAACAATCGGCAATTCATCTGATGCCGCATACGATAAAGTTTCCTGCATAAGCGCTATAGCGCATGACGAAGATGATGTCATGGCTTTTGCACCGGTTGAGCATGCCCCTAAAACCATATTTATTGCGGCTAATTCACTTTCAGCAGATACGTATGCGCGATCTAATTCTTGCATTTTAACGCTCATGTATTCGCCGATTTCGCTCTGCGGAGTAATCGGATAGCCGAAGTAACAATCACATCCTGCATTAATCGCCGCCTGGGCAATTGCATAATTACCTTTTGTTAAAACTTTTTTATTCAATACACATTTTGTCATATCTTATTTTTATCCCCTGTAAACCTCGGTAATTGCCAAATCAGGACATCTTATCGCACACATTGCGCAGCCTAAGCATGAATTATCGGGATCTAAAAACTCAACTATTTTTTCACCGAGATTATTTAGCTCTTCCCCTATTTTTAAAAGTTTTTTTGGGCATTCATTAATACATAAATAACAAGCTTTACATCTATCTTCGTCGATTACGATATGACTCATCACCAAGTTTCCTTAATTTTCTCGAACAATTAAATTATACCACTTAAATTTAATTGAACATATTTATCTTTACATTTGTAATATATGAGGTTAATATTTTTGCTTTAATATTTATTATTCTGTTAATATGTATTTTGTAGAGGGATATTTTTAGGGAAAGAGAAAACTAATGGCGCAAACAGAACTTGCTGAAATTTTAAACTCAATGAAGGAAGATAATAAAAATAATGCGGAAAGTCTGGATAAAGTTTTATCAGACATAAACAAGAAACTTGGAGAAATGTCTGAAGATACCGAGTCGGATGAGGCTATAAAAGCTTATCTTTCCGAATTGAAAAGAATGCTTGAAGATGTGCATAACTATTCTGTTGCAAAGTTTACTCAAATAGAGACAGCTTTTACAGATATGGCTGAAAATCAGGAGAATTTTGCAAAAACCTTTGAAATGAATGAACTTTTTCAATATTTAAATTCAAGCGTAAACAGTTTTTCCGGTGATATATTTGCACAGAAAGAACTTATAATTGATTTAGAAAAAAGAATCATGGATTTTGCATCTGATACAACGGATAAAGATGAGATTATCAGCTTTGTATCACAAGTTAAATTCGATTTGGAGCGTGTTTTCGATAAAATCGAAACGACAGAAAATAATTTTATTGCAGCTGCAAACGGTAATTTTGAAAATATAAAAGAAATTCTGGCAAATATTTCTAATGATATTCAAAAACAACAAGAAGAAATTAAAGAGGAATCAAAGTTCCAGGACGAGCAAAATTTAAAAGAAATCAAAACACTTGAAGATAATATTCAATGCTTAACGGAGGCTTTGAATAGTAAAGCTGACGATTACAAAAAACTTGTTGAAGAGAATATTGAATCCGTAAGAACTTACATAGCGGATATGAGCAATAGCTTGACAGAAACGAGCTTATTTTCGAATAATAAAATAACAGAAAAATTTTCTACTCTTGAAACTTTGAACAGAGGATTTGAATCTTCCATTATCGATGTAAATATCAATTTACAGTCTGTTATAAAGAATTTAATGACAATGGATACGACCGAACAAAACGATATTATCAAAAGAGAATTGGAAAATATTTATATGGCGACAAATGCCATTCTATCATCTTTGAAAATATCTGATCAAAAAAATGATGATCTTGCAAAAATAGTTACGGAATTAGTAAATCAGGATAATTTTGAAGATTTTCAAAAGCGTATTAACGCTGTTTTAACTCAAACTTGCGAAATTGCAGAACAAATTTCCACGTTGACTTCAAAGTTTGATATTTCTGTTTATTTTGAAAGTTTATCAAAAAATATTGTGGATTTATCCGACCGTATTAATTCTGATATCACAGCAATAGATTCTGATAGAAAACAGTCTTTTGGAATTTTAAAAAAGGATATGGAAGAAGTTCTCAACGCCGTTAAATTTAATGGAGAAAATACTCCTCAAAGATATATCGATCTTTTAGCGGGTCTTTCCATTGATATAAAAGAATCAGTTGCAGAATTTGAAAAAAATATAGCTGAAAATAATACCGACAATTTTGATAAATTAAAAACGGATATTTATTCTATTGAAAATAAAATAGACGAAATAAAAGCTGAATTATTAAATAAAGAATGTATTACAAATATTGCACCTGATTCAGACAATATTAAAACATCATTTAATGAAATTGATTATGATTTTAATGTATTAAAAAAAGAGATTATTCAAAACAGTCATGCAAATGCTGCAACAATTATTGAAAGTTTTAATGAAATTTATAATAAAACAGCCAATTTGCTGAGTGAAATTGAAGAAAAAGCCAGTTCTAATATTGCGCTTATTGAAGCTAATATCAGTGATATTAGTGAAAGATTAGGAAGTCTGGAAATAGAATTCAGAAATGTTTCAAACTCAAACGTAGAAAATTTTTCATCAGGAGTAGAAGAATTTGCCGGAAAGATTGAAAGTTTGCAGGGAAATATTTCTTTAGACATCGCAAATGGCTTGGGTGATTTAAGAGAAATAGTTTTAAACTTACCATGTGAATTCAGTACAAACCATGCAGAATATCTTAACCAAATTATAGACAACAATGAGAAAAAACTTGCAGAATTAAAAGAATTTTCGTTGGATTTATCAAATGATTATAAAAATCATATAAATGATGTTATCAACAGTTTAAAAATATATATTTCTGAACTTAATTCGTTCAAGGATGAGGGAGACTCAAATAAATTTATTGAAAATATATATGATATTCAAAATGCTATTTCTGAAAGTTATGAAAGTTATGATGTAAAACTTGCAGCGTTATACGAAAGACTAAATGAGCATGCTCAAATTATTGACAAAGCTTCAATTGAGTCAGATACAAAGCTGCAGAATTCATTGACTGAAATTAATAATATTAAATTAGAGCTGGCAAATATTCTGGATATAGTTAAAAATTCGGATAACTGTCATGATGAAAAATTTGCTGAAGTTATTTCTAATATAGATTCCGGAGTAAGCAGTATTATTTCTAATATTACAGATATTAAAACATCTGTAAATCAAGGTTCAAGCGATGCTATAGAAAAAAGTCTTCTCTCTTTAGAGAATAAATTTGATAAATTATTATCTGATTTTGACAGATATAAGAGCAGTAAACCGAAAGTTGAAAAAAATGATGATGATAATATTAGTTATGCTAATAATGATGATTTAATTTCTGATTTGTCGGAAAAAATAAATGCGCTTAAGCAAGAGTTAGGTCTTGTAAATACTGACTTAACAGAAGCATTCAATTCCAAATCGGAAGAAATAATCAAAAGTTTCGAACCTGTTAAATCAGATATTGAAGGGGTTTTTGATTCTAATTTCAATAAACTGCTTGAAGACCTGAAAACCCAGATTGAATTTTCATATATGAATGTAAGTTCTGATTTTCATAATTCGGTTAGTGAAAACAGAGAATCAATTGATCGCTTATTCGACATTTATAAAGAAACTCTTGATAAAATAAGCATAGTAGAAGAATGTTTAGCCGACCAAATGGAAAATAGTTTGGAATTAATGCGTTTGGCTATTGAAAATTTAAATAAAAATGTAGATTTAAATATAGATAAAACAACTTCATTTATTGAAGAATGGAAAAATGAAATCGGGGAAATTAAAGATAGTCTTGCTTCCGTAAATGAAAATTGCACAAGTTCAATTTCTTCTTTTGCACAAAATGTGAAAGACACAGTGGGAGAAAAATTAGCTGAATACATAGATGAAATAAAAACACACATAAGCAATAATTTAAGCACTGATGACACGGTGCAAGCAATAGACGGGTTAAAAGAAAATTTATCGTCTCAAATTACGGATTTGAGTGAATCTATGGATAAATTTTTTGAAAATGGCTCTAATGTAAATGCTTTATCAGGAATCAATCCAGAATTATTAGAAGCTGTAAATGAAAAAGTTGATGAATTAATTAATACTGATGACAAAATTATCGAAACTCTTGAAGCATTGCATAAAAAAATAGATATACTCTCTTTCTCTGAAGATATGGATGATTTTGATATCAGATATGAATTGGAAGATATCAAAAATCTGATTTCTAATCAAAGAAAATTGTATGATAATTCTGAAAAAAGCGAAAATGCAACTGTTGTGGATAATTGTCTCGGCGAATTGCAGAACAAATTGGATGCAATAGAAGACAGTATAAATGATTGCAATAGTCATATAAGTATTGAAGAAATAAAAGAAACTGTTTTGTCTGCGATAGCTTCAATATTTGAGCAAATTTCATTTGTAGAAGAAGCAGAAGAGATTAAAGATTTTGTCGAAGAAGAAGCAGACGAAATTAAAGATTTTGTCGGAGAAAAAACAGATGCAATTAATGAACAATTAATAGCTGTCAAAGAACAGTTAAGTAAATTGGCAAGCAGCGAGGAAGGCAGAGATTATTCATATACTCTTCAGGATGTAGAATCCGATATCGCTAAATTAAGAATGATATTAAGCGATATTTCATCAACATCATCACAGGATGCTTTGTATAATTTATCGGAAAATATCAATAAAATATCCTCTTCTATGGAAGATTTACAATCTAATCTGACTCAGGAAGAAGTACATGATCTTAAAGATAATTTTGAAAAATTAAATGTAGAAATCTTGAGCTTAAGCACAAGAACAAATAAATTACTGCTTAATTCTGATGAATCTTATCAATCATTGAGCAAAGGTCTTGATCAATTCAGCAGCGTTATATATCAACTGGAAGAAAGAATCAATTATCTTGATAATAAAGAAGTTAACGAGAGAATTGAAAAGAAAATCGATAATTTAAATGCAATTGTTACCTCAAATGCAAATTCCGATAAAGTATTTCATCAGGTATTAAACTATCTTGGCGAATGGATTGACACGACAACAGAAAAAATTACGGAGATTAACGAAAAAACTTCGGGGATTGAAGATATGAAAGAAGTAATATCTGATTTGAAAGAATCCTTGCCTGATAAATCGTATTTATTTGATGAAATAGAAGAAAAATTTGAAGAACAGCAATCTCGAATAGACAGACTGGAAATGAAATTAGATAAAATCCTATCTGCAATTGAAGAAAAAGACGATTCACTAATTAATGGCAAAATAGACCAATTAGGTACTCAATTATCTAAATTAGGTATAAATATAGAAAAACTTGCTTCTTATGTTGAAGAATAACCTTATAAAAGATTTAGAAAAAACTTTATCCCCCGAAAATGTATTAAAAACAGTCGAGGAAAGATATGTCTATACTCAGGATGCGGCAAACATCCCGAATATAGAAAATCTGCCGGATGCGGTTGTTTTTGTTGAAACTATAGAACAGGTTCAAAAAGTTGTTGAAATAGCGAATAAATATAAAATTCCGATAATTTGCCGCGGCGCCGGAACAAACGTTGTGGGCTCATGTATTGTTGAAAAAAACGGTATAATTTTAAATTTTTCTAAAATGAATAAAATTCTCGAGATAAACAAAGAAAACATGACGGCAAAAGTCCAACCCGGTGTTGTGGTAGGTGATATTCATAAAGCTGTGGAAGCTCTGGGATTATTTTATCCGCCGGATCCTTCCTGTTTGGCTGTTTCTACAATTGGCGGCAGTATAGCGCAATCTTCGGGCGGTGCTAAGACTTTTAAATATGGTTCTACCAAGGATTATGTAATAGATATGTTAGTTGTTACGGCTGATGGTAGACTGCTCAGAACAGGCGCTAATACTATCAAAAACGCGACGGGATATAATCTCGGAAGCTTATTTATCGGTTCTGAGGGAACTCTGGGAATAGTTGTCGAAGCAACACTGAAATTGATTCCGAAACCTGAAAGTAAAAAAGTTATGATGGCTTACTTTGATAAAATACAAGATTCTATAAAGGCAGTGAACAGTATTATTGAACATAGGATTTTCCCTGCTACTATAGATTTTATGGATAAAAACGCACTTACAACAGTCGAAAAATTTTATCCTATAGGACTTTTATGTGATAATAAGGAAGCTGCATTAGTTATTGAAATCGACGGATTTGAAAATACGATGATGTATCAGCAAAAAATTATTGTCAATGTGCTTGAAAGCTGCGGCGCTTCTGCGATTCAATATTCAAATAATGACGAAGAGTATGACAAAATCTGGAAAGCAAGACGGAGTTCCATGGCAGCCTGCGCAAAATTACGACCAAATGTTACGACAGATGATGTTATAGTTCCGAGAGAAAAGTTATCGGAGTTGGTTCAAGGGATTCAGGATATTTGTGAAAAATATGGACTCGTTTCATGTATTATAGGGCATGTAGGAGATGGCAGTGTTCATCCTCAAATCCCGATTGATTATAATAACGAAAAGGAATATAACAATTATAAACTTGCCAAATCCGAAATTTATGAATTAACTGCAAAACTCGGAGGTATTTTATCCGGTGAGCATGGAATAGGAAGTTTAAAACGCAAACATATTCATAAAGTTGTCAACGATTCAGCACTTAAATATATGCGGGAAATAAAAAAAGTTTTTGATCCTGATAATCTACTTAACCCTAATAAAATATTTTAATAAATATATAAATAAATATAACATTTTATCTGTTATTCTCTATATTTTATTAAAAAAAAATGTATTTTCATGCTATAGTTTTTTTATAGATATTACTATTGTTTTATGGGTAATTATCTTAATATAGATGAGTTTTATTAACGTTTTTAATAAAAAAGGAGAAAAAATTATGACACAAAAAAGAGTATGGCTTTTCTCGGAAGGTAATGCTGATATGAAAAACCTTCTTGGCGGAAAAGGTGCAAATTTAGCTGAGATGACAAACTTAGGACTGCCGGTTCCTCCGGGTATGACAATCACTACAGAAACCTGTATGGATTACATCAACAACGGAAACCAAATGCCTGAAGGCTTAATGTCAGAAGTTAAAATTGCACTTCGAGATATTGAAGAACAAACAGGTAAAAAATTCGGAGACCCTGAAAATCCATTGTTAGTTTCAGTTCGTTCAGGCGCAAGACTTTCAATGCCGGGTATGATGGAAACCGTCTTAAACCTCGGTTTAAATGATGAAACTTTACAAGGTATGTTAAACTTGACCCAAAACGAAAGATTCGTATATGATTCTTATCGTCGTTTCTTAACTATGTTCGGTTCTGTTGTAATGGATATCGAAAGAGTTGAATTTGAAAAAGTTCTTGAAACAGTTAAAGAAAGAGAAGGCGTTAAATTAGATACAGAAGTTTCTGTAGAAGGTTTGAAATCTTTGATTCCTGCTTATAAAGAAATTATCAAACAACACACCGGTAAAGATTTCCCTCAAGATCCGTATGAACAATTACAGTCTGCAATTGAAGCTGTGTTCAAATCATGGAACATTCCGCGTGCGATTGCTTATAGAAATCATTACAAAATTGATCACAACTTCGGTACAGCGGTAAACGTTCAGACAATGGTATTCGGAAACATGGGCGATGATTGTGCTACAGGCGTATCTTTCACAAGAAACCCTTCTACAGGTGAAAATAAATTCTATGGTGAATATCTGACAAACGCACAGGGTGAAGATGTTGTTGCGGGTATCAGAACACCTAAACAAATCGCTGAACTTGAAACCGAAATGCCTGATTTATACAGACAATATGTTGATATTGCAAAAAAACTTGAAAAAGGATATAAAGACGTTCAGGATATGGAATTCACGATTGAACGCGGTAAATTATATATTCTTCAAACAAGAAATGGTAAAAGAACGGCTAAAGCTGCGGTAAGAATTGCGGTTGAAATGGCTAATGAAGGTATTATTACCAGAGAAAGAGCTATTCAATTGGTTGACCCTTATCAATTATATCAATTATTATTGCCAAGCTTTGATGAAGCGGCTAAAAAATTAGCTCCTCACATCGCTACAGGTCTTGCAGCATCTCCGGGCGCAGCGGTTGGTAAAATAGTATTCAACACTGACGAAGCTGCAGAAAGAGGTCACGCAGGCGAAAATATCATCCTTGTTCGTATCGAAACTTGTCCTGATGATATTCACGGTATGATTGCCGCACAAGGTGTTTTAACACTAAGAGGCGGTATGACTTCTCACGCTGCTGTAGTAGCAAAAGGTATGGGTAAACCATGTGTTGCAGGCGCTGAAGATTTAAAAATCGACCTTACCAACGAAACATTAACTGCAAGTTCAGGCAAAGTATTCCATAAAGACGATATCATCTCTCTTGACGGCGGTACCGGTGAAGTTATGGAAGGCGCTGTTAAAACTGAAACTCCTGAAATGGATGATAAATTTGAAACTCTATTTACATGGGTTGATGAAATTAAAAGACTTGTAGTCAGAGCAAATGCCGATACTCCGGCTGACGTAGCTAAAGCTTTGGAATTAGGCGCTAAAGGCGTTGGCTTATGCCGTACAGAGCATATGTTTATGGATCCTGACAGATTACCTTGGGTTCAAAAAATGATTCTTGCTGATAACGTAGAAGCTAGAAAGGATGCCCTTTCTCATCTTCTTCCAATGCAATATAATGACTTCTATTCAATGTTTAAAGCAATGGGAGAACTTCCAATGACAGTTAGACTTCTTGATCCTCCGTTGCATGAATTCTTACCTAATAAAGAAGAATTAATCGCGACTGTAGCGACTAAAAAAGCATTAGGTCAAGATTATAAAGCTGACGAAGATATGCTTCATGTTGTTGAAGGGCTTTCTGAATCTAACCCTATGATGGGTTTAAGAGGATGCCGTTTAGGTATAACTTATCCTGAAATTAATGAAATGCAGGTAAGAGCAATCTTCACTGCTTGCTGCGACTTGAAAAAAGAAGGATTGGACGTTAAACCTGAAATCATGATTCCTCTTGTAGGTCATGTTAACGAGTTAAAAGTTGTTAAAACTGATTTAGAGAGAGTTGCGAAAGAAGTTATGGCTGAAAAAGGCGTTGAAATCAATTATATGTTCGGAACAATGATTGAAATCCCTCGCGCGGCTCTAACTGCTGACCAAATTGCTGAATACGCGGAATTCTTCTCATTCGGCACAAACGACTTAACACAAATGACATTTGGATATTCACGCGACGACGCGGAAGGAAAATTCTTACAACGTTATGTTGAACAAAAAATCCTTCCTCGCAACCCGTTTGAATCTTTAGATCAAGAAGGTGTCGGTCAATTAATGGAAATCTGCTTAGCAAAAGCACTTCCTGTGAGACCTGAATTAAAACGCGGTATTTGCGGCGAACACGGCGGAGACCCTGATTCAGTGAAATTCTGTCATAGAATCGGGCTTCAATATGTATCATGCTCACCGTTCAGAGTACCTCAGGCAAGACTTGCAGCAGCTCAAGCGGTTGTAGAAGAAAAATCATTGGCGCACAGCCAGTTATAAATTTATAATGTCATCCTGAAATTATAAAAAGAGAGCCTATCGGCTCTCTTTTTTTGATTGAGTATACCTATCAAACAAATGTGGAGGTCAATCCATTCTGCCTATATAACTTTTATAATATGCAAGTAGTTTCAATCGCATTACCGATTATAAATAATTGTAAATAATTATTAAATCAATAGCAAAAAAAAAAATTTACACGGTTTTTATTTCATGAAATGGAGGTATATTAATAATGAGAGTATCAAATATTGACAAAACAGGATTTAGCGCTAATTTTTATTCATCTGCATATATAAAACTTACTGAACCACTATATGAAACTTATGGGTTTGATAATATCGAGCCTCAATTGGCAGATGAATTTTCAAAAGAAACAAAGAAAGATAAAAATTACAATCTTGTATTAGCATCATATAGTGACTTGGATGATGAAACGGATTTTACACTGATAAAAGGCAAAGGCAAAGACAAGAAGACCGTTGCGGAAGGAAGTTTTGATTTTCTGGATGATTCTAAGCATTACAATGTTGAAACTTTAGTAAAAATATATAATAAGTTACGTAATAATGAAAAACGAGATAATGAAATTTTAAAAGCAATAGCTAAACAGGAAGCTCATATTGAGAAAATATGGAACAAATATGAGAAATAAAGCCATATTGTTGGGTAAAACCCAACCTGCTTTGATTAAAAAAAGACCGCCAACGCGGTCTTTTTTTATTAATATTTTTATCGCCTGTGCAATCTAACGCAGAGACTGTAGACTGTGGCATGGGTTACATTAATAATTTATATGCCTCAATATTCATCGCTTCAGCTATTTTATAAATCCTTTTTAAGCTAGGCATTCTTTTCCCCCGCTCAATGAGAGAAATATATTCAACAGTAACGCCAACTAAATCAGCTAATTTATCCTGAGAAAAATTTCTTTCTAATCTGTATTTACGTATATTTTCTTTAACTTTGTTTATAGAACTATTTGTTCGTTACATAAAAATTAGTTTCGTATTAAGATAATAAATAGTTCTATATGGAGGTAATTATGAACAAAGACGTCGAACAACAGATAATTCTTGCAAAAGAATTTTTAAAAGACTCTGTGCAATATAGTTTTGAAATATATGCAGAAATTATGACCAAATTAGATATGGCTTTAAATCTGATGTATACGGAAGAAAAAAAACCGGTTGAATAACCGGCTTTTTTTATATTCTTTTGAAATATTATCTTTTTGAGAACTGGAAGCGTTTTCTAGCTCTTTTACGTCCGTATTTTTTACGTTCTTTAACTCTCGGGTCTCTTGTTAACAGACCTTCTTGTCTTAAAACATTTCTATATTCTTCATTAGATTTAACTAATGCTCTTGAAATACCGTGCTTGATTGCGCCGCATTGTCCAACAACACCGCCGCCTACTGCTTTAACTCTTACATCATACTTTTCTGCGTTATCAGTCAAAACAAGCGGTCTATATACCAACATTTCAATAGCAGGTCTGTTACCGATATAATTTTTCAAAGTTTTACCGTTAACAAAGATTCTGCCTTTGCCTTTTACAAGTTTTACAACTGCGATAGAATTTTTTCTGCGGCCGGTTGCCATAATTTCTTTATCTGCCATTATTTAGCCTCCTTTACAGTTTTTTCTAACACAATCGGTTTTTGTGCTGCATGCGGGTGTTCGCTGCCAACATAAACTTTTAACTTGCCGAATTGCTCAGCGCCTAAAGTGTTATGAGGCAACATGCCTTTTACAGCTTTTTCGATTAATTTTGTAGCGTCTTTTTCTCTTACTTCTTTGACGCTTGCTGATTTTAAACCACCCGGATATCCTGTGTGGTGGTAATAGATTTTGTCAGTCTCTTTGTTTCCTGAAACAGCAACTTTCTCAGCATTGATTACAACGACGAAATCGCCTGTATCAACGTGAGGAGTGTATTCAGGTTTGTGTTTTCCTCTTAGAATATTCGCAACACGGCTTGCAAGTCTGCCTAAGATTTCTCCGTCGGCGTCAATTACATACCATTTTCTTTCTATTTCAAGAGGTTTTGCTGAATAAGTTTTCATGCGTTTGTCTCCATTATTTTGATTTAATATATTACATTCATTAGTGTCAATCCGTATGGACTGACGTTTTTTCCCGCTCTTGTGCGGTTTTTAGAATCCAGAACATTTTTCATATGCTCGGGCTCTAAATTATGTCCTTCTATTTCTAAAAGGGTTCCGACTATCGCTCTCACCATATTATACAGGAATCGGTTTCCTGCGATATCGATTACGATTTTATCGCCTTGCCTCTGGACTTCGGCTTTTTCTATAAAACAGATTTTGCTCGGGTTAAGCGTTCCGGATGACTTGAAAGATGAAAAATCATGTTCTCCAAGCAGATAATTCAAAGATTTTTGCATCCTTTCAATATCAACAGGGAATTTCACTCTCAATAAATCGCCGTCATAAGCATTTTTACATTTACGATTAATAAATTCATATCTGTAATAACGTAATCTGGCAGATTTTTGGGCATGAAAATCAAACTTCACTTCTTCCAAATCCGATACAGATATATCATCGGGAAGTATTTCATTTAACGAATATAAAAATTCTGAAGCAACAAGATTTTTATTTTTTTCAGTATCTGAGCCGATATTTTTTTGATTTGTTATCGGTTGTACCGTTTCAAAATGAACTACCTGTCCTAATGCATTTACACCAGCATCAGTTCTTCCGGAAAAGACTGTTTTAATAGGTCGGTTATTTTTTGAAGGAAAGATGTAGGGAGGGAAAGAGGGAGAATTATCCAATAAATTAACATTATCCGGTCTTCCTTCTTTTCTTCTTTTCTTCTTTCCTTTTTTATTTATCAATGTGCATATTGCTTTTTCAAGTTCGCCTTGAATGGTATTTTTATTGGGTTGTAATTGGCTTCCGTGGTAATTTTTTCCGATATATTGAACTTTTAAAGAGTATCTTTTTTTGTTGATTGTTTCGTTGGCTTTTTGAGCCGTTTCGCAATGACAATTCAATTTATTAGTATTATTCACGGTTCACCGTTTCTATATCAATTGGATTAACGCCATTTCTGAAGCGTCGCCGCGTCTTGGCGGTAATCTGTATATTCTTGTATATCCGCCGCTGCGGTCAGAATATTTTTTACCGATAATTACAAATAATTTTCTTAGCACTGTTTGAGGCGCTAATTTTTTATCTGCTTGAGGTGTTTCAAAAACTTCACCTGTAGCTAAGTCCATATATTGACCAATTTCTTTGTCATAAATAAATTTAGCTGCGTGACGTCTTGCATGTAAATCGCCTCTTTTTGCAAGAGTGATAATCTCTTCAGCGTATGGTCTAAGCGCTTTTGCACGAGCCATTGTTGTTTTGATTTCACCATGTACAAAAAGTTCTGTTGCTAAAGCGCGCAGCAAAGCTTTTCTTTGGTCTTGCGCTTTTCCCAGCGTATGTTTTTTACACATATGTCTCATTTTTCTTTATCCTTTATTTTTTCTGTTTAAGCTTACGATTATCGTAATGCCGCCTTTTACTACTAAACTAATTCTTCATCCATTTCAGGGTTTGGAGCTAAGTCTAAACCGAAATGGTGAAGTCTTTCGATAACTTCGTCAGATGATTTCTTACCGAAGTTTTTAATATTTAATAAATCATGTTCTGATTTTTTCAATAATTCTTGCATTGAGTTGATACTTGCACGTTTCAAACAATTATAAGCTCTTACTGATAATTCAAGTTCTTCAATTGTCATGCTTGGAACATTTGTATCCTCTTCAATTTCTTCTTCAACACCCGCCGCAATCGGAGCAATAGCCGGCTGACCCGTGATTGAAGAAATTTGCATAAAGTGATCAATCAATAAGTTAGATGCTTGACTTAAAGCGTTAGTAACATCAATTGAACCGTTTGACCAAATTTCTAAAGTTAATTTATCAAAATCGATTTGATCGCCTACACGAGTGCTTTCTACATTGTAGCTCACACGTTTGATAGGCATAAATGTCGCATCAATTGGTAATACATCAATAGATAAGCCTTTTGATTCTCTTGGAACATCATTAGCTATATAGCCTTTGCCTGTTTCTACGATAATATCGGCATGAAAACTTCCGCCATCTGCTATCGTACAAATTAACCAATCCGGGTTAACCACTTTAACGCCCGCAGGAAGTTGAATATCGTTTGCTAATACAGGTCCCGGACGATCAACATCAATTCTTAAGTGCTGCGCTTCTTTAGAATCAGTTTTTATAATTAAACCTTTTAGGTTTAACATAACGTCGATTACGTCTTCAAGCACACCCGGAATCGCAGTGTATTCATGAGTGATACCTTCAATTCTTGCAGAAGTAACAGCCGTTCCTTCAAGACTTGATAAAAGAACACGTCTTAAAGAGTTGCCGATTGTTGTGCCGAATCCTTTTTCAAGCGGTTCAATCACGAATTTACCGTACTGTGAACCGTCTGAACTTGTTGTTGTATTAACAGTTTTAATTTTTAATTCCATGTTTTTATTCTCCTGTAATTATACTTGGTTGTAACAAATAATTTTTTACTGTCATTCAGGACTACTTAGAGTAGTACTCAATAACAAGTTGTTCTTTGATTTCCGGATCTAATTCTTCTCTTTCAGGCACTCTGTCAAAAGTAATCTTCTGAGCATCCTTATCGATAGTCATCCAAACCGGAGCGCAAGCTAAGTCAATCAAACTTTGAACGTTTTTTACAAAGTCGTTGCTTTTTGCTTTAACTGTAATTACATCACCTGATTTAACCAAGTATGATGGAATATCTACTTTTTTACCGTTAACAAGAACATGACCGTGATTTACGATTTGTCTTGTTTGCTTACGGGTAATACCGAAACCTGCTCTGAACAAGATATTGTCTAATCTTGATTCTAAAAGTTGTAAAAGGATAGTGCCGGTTACACCTTTTCTTCTTGCAGCTTCTTTATAGTATTTTGCAAATTGTTTTTCGCTTACTAAATATGTAAGTCTGATTTTTTGCTTTTCATTTAAGTGAATAGCATATTCTGAAAGTTTCTTTCTTGCTGCGCCATGCTGACCTGAAGCATTTTGTCTCATAGAAGAAGTCAACTTCCTGTTTGATAAATCCTTTACACCGTAGTTACGGAATAATTTATTTGTAGGTCCTGTATATCTTGCCATTTTTTTAGATTTCTCCTTTTTTATTTTTCTGTGCCGCTTGCGTTTAATGTAATTGAAGTCTTGCGTATATGCAAGCCCGACGCCTGTTTGCTGACACTAAACTCTACGTTTTTTAGGCGGACGGCATCCGTTGTGAGGGATTGGTGTTACGTCCTTGATTAGTGTGATTTCAAGTCCTGCAGCTTGAATAGCTCTGATTGCTGTTTCTCTGCCTGAACCGGGACCTTTGATATGAACTTCGACTTTTTTCATACCTTGATCAATTGATTTTTTTGCTACAGATTCTGCAGCTGACTGCGCCGCGAAAGGAGTCCCTTTTCTGGCACCTTTGAAACCGGCAGCTCCTGCTGTTGCCCATGCAATAGCATTTCCTTGCGTGTCGGTAGAAGTTACGATTGTATTATTGAAAGTTGATTGAATATGCACAACTCCCTGTAATACATTTTTCTTTTCTTTTCTTTTAGTTTTTTGTGGTCTTGCCATTTCTATTATCCTTTATATTAATAAATTACTTTTATAATTTGTACTGATTGTCTTGCTCGTTTGCGTTTAACGTGTCTCCGGTTTTTCTTTTCAGGAACTTTTTTTTCTTCGAAAAAACCTTCATACTCAACTACGGATTGACTTCCGCACTCGCGCTATTTCTTTTTAGTAACTGCCGCACCTCTTTTTCCGCGACGAGTTCTTGCGTTTGTTTTTGTTCTTTGTCCTCGTACAGGAAGATTACGTTTGTGTCTCATTCCTCTGTAAGAACCGATTTCTTGAAGACGTTTGATATTCATTGTAATTTCACGTCTCAGATCACCTTCTATATTGTAATTAGCTAATTCATTTCTTAACAATTTGATGTCTTCATCTGTTAAGTCGTCTGTTCTTAAGTCAGGTGAAATTCTTGTAGCTTCTAAAATTTTCGCACTTCTTGTAGGTCCTATACCGTAAATATAAGTTAACGCTACTATCATTCTTTTGTTACGAGGTAAATCTACCCCTGCTAATCTTGCCATTTGTTTATGTCTCCTTTATTTTTATTAGTTGAATAGTTGAATAGTTGAATAGTTGAAGGGTTTAGGGATTGAAATGATATTTAATTTAACTTTTCAACTTTTAAACCGTTAAACCTTTCAACTGAATTTACCCTTGTCTTTGTTTGTGTTTAGGGATTTCGCAAATAACGGCAATTCTGCCTTTTCTTTTGATACATTTGCATTTATCGCAAATAGGTTTCACTGATGATCTTACTTTCATTTCTTTTTCCTTTATGTTTTTATGTTTTACTTCTTATATTTGTTGTCGAATTTATTTTCAACATGATTGTTTATTATTTTTTAGTTGCTAACAACTATATTATTTTAGTCTGAAGGTGATTCTGCCTTTTGTTAAGTCATATGGTGTCATTTCGACTTTAACTCTATCACCCGGTAAAATTCTTATGAAATTTTTTCTGATTTTTCCGGAAATATGAGCTAAAATTTCATGACCATTTTCCAATTTCACACGAAACATAGCATTCGGCATCGATTCAATGATTGTACCTTCTATTTCTATAACGTCTTTTGACATATTTTCCTCATTTTCGGCTTTATATTACATAATAAAAATATTATGCTTATAATATCATACTTGCAAAATATTTGATTGCAAGCGGTTCAGATAGTTTTTTTTAATATTTACAAATCCATGTTTTTTGATTGTTTTTCTAAAAACGCCACACAAACAAGTTTTGAGAGCATGTTTCAAAGTTCTAATATATATAACTTTCAGGCTTTTTGTAAATTTTTCTTAATATTTTTTAATGATTTAATGTTTAATTAAACAAACAACGTAGATATAATATTTTAATTCTAATATTTTTTGTTAAGAATTTTTACGAAATTGAATAATCCTGAAATCCGACGGGAATAATATACTTATAATATATAGCGATATGCGAATCGGAGGGCTAAAGATGTCTAAAGGTTGGCATCATAAGCCCTTCGCAGCATAAAATACGTGAAGTTCAACAAACAAGGAGAGTACCCCAAATGGCTTTTAAAGTTAACGCAATTACATCAGAAGAAGAACTGGAAAAAGCTCAAGCTGCCGCTTTAGCTCAAGGCAGTTCTATTACAAATTATAGCGAGTGGAGCCAAATCATGAAAGATTTGAATGAAGCAGGAGTTGAATCAACAGGTTCTTATTCAGGCGACAAAGCTAAAATGCGTGAAATAGAAATAGCTGTCGAGAACTATATAAAAGAGGTTAAAGCTGAGCAGATAGCTGACCAAAGAAAAAATGAAACACAAAAAGTCGAAGATATTTCTAAAACAGACAAAGACCAGGGTATTAAAGCAACTATTGCAAACGCGACAAGTTCAGAGATTATGACAAATTATATGAAGTATTATCATTTACTGATGTAATATGATTTAGAATATATAGATTAAAAGAGACGAAAATAATATTCGTCTCTTTTTTCATGACATAAATAATATTATAAGTATCTGTCATTGCGAGGAGGACAGAGTCCGACGAAGCAATCCAGCTAATATCTTACAACTGTTGGATTCTAATACTCTTTGTAACGTTCATTTTTTCTTTTTTATTGCGACGAAAAAAGAAAAAACGAACCAAAAAAGAAAAACACGCGACCAAAAACCAAAGCGTCAGAAACGTAGTTTCTGAAACTTCCTTTGAAATATAGAACTTAGTTCGACCTCATCGAAGTGAGCAATTGGTCTTAGCGAAATAATAACAAGGTGAGTGCTGTCTGAGCGCAGCGAGTTCACTCGCTCGGGTTGAGTGTTAGCACCAATTAGCGAACGTAGATAAGGGAGAGAGTTTTTGCCCTACTTTTGTCGGTACAAAAGTAGGTTTAAAAAAATATTAGATAGGCATCCATCATATTATTTATGTAATTGAGTTGTCATAATTTGATATTTCAAATATAATTACATAAGAAAGAGGTTAGGGAAATTGAGAGGTGAGTTATGCATATCGAAAATATAAAAAAAACAGACCCTGAAGTAGCAAAACAAATTGAATTGGAATTTGAAAGACAACAAAATACAATAGAACTAATCGCAAGTGAAAATATTGCTTCCCATGCGGTTATGGAAGCAAGTGGGAGTATTTTAACAAATAAATATGCAGAAGGAAAACCTTATAAAAGATTTTATAACGGCTGCGAACACGTAGATATTATAGAAGAATTGGCTCAGGAACGCGCAAAAAAACTGTTTAATGTTGACCATGCAAATGTACAGCCCCACAGCGGAGCACAAGCAAATATGGCAGTGTTTTTATATGCGCTTAAACCCGGCGACAAAGTTTTAGGCATGGATTTGTCAAACGGCGGACATTTGACTCACGGTTCTCCGGTTAATTTTTCAGGTTTATATTTTGATGTTGCAAGCTATGGTGTTGATGAATACGGATGCATAGATTACGATGAAGTTCGTCAAAAAGCTTTAGAACATAAACCTAAATTAATAATATGCGGGGCAAGCAATTATTCAAAAATTATAGATTTCAAAAAATTCAAAGAAATTGCAGACGAAGTCGGCGCATATTTAATGGCAGATATTGCGCACATCGCAGGTCTTGTTGTAACCGGTCTTCATCCGTCACCGTCAGAATATGCTGATTTCGTAACTACAACTACGCATAAGTCTTTGAGAGGGCCGCGTGGAGGAATCACTATGTGCAAGGCAGAACATGCCGCAGGCATTGACAAAGCTGTATTCCCGGGAATACAAGGCGGACCGCTGGAACATATTATCGCTGCAAAAGCTGTTGCTTTATTGGAAGCATCTAAACCTGAGTTTAAAACTTACGCGGAACAAATTATTAAAAACGCCGAAGCGTTGGCTCAAGGGTTAATGGATGAAGGCATGGATATAGTCGGCGGCATGACTGAAAATCATCTTATGACACTTGATTTGACAAAATTCGGCAAAACAGGCAAAGACATAGCGAATGTTTTGGAAAGAGTAGGCATTACTGCTAATAAAAATACCGTGCCTAACGATCCTCAAAGTCCTTTTGTAACAAGCGGAGTAAGGCTCGGCACACCTGCTGTAACC
>Ga0153920_1000258_pt1 | contig 21227 bp, 18 predicted proteins | sample TSNJ004MetaG_FD_104713 | JGI IMG/M metagenome (GOLD analysis project Ga0153920, IMG submission 104713) | Attine ant fungus gardens microbial communities from New Jersey, USA - TSNJ004 MetaG | ecosystem: Host-associated > Fungi > Mycelium > Unclassified | place: USA: New Jersey, Brendon T. Byrne...
CACCCTGGGGATCGACGTCCACCAGCAGCACCTTGCGGCCGTATTCGGCCAGCGCCGCGGCCAGGTTAATGGTCGAGGTGGTCTTGCCCACCCCGCCCTTCTGGTTGACCATCGCGATGACCCGGGCCGGACCGTGCGACGGCAGCGGCTCGGGTTCGGGAAAATCGGTCAGCGGCTTGCCGGTGGGTCCCACCGGCTTTGGTTCCTTGAGCATTCCTGCCCCGCGGATCTTGCCCTGTTCCTCGCTCACGATTGGCGAACCACACTTCCCATTCGGATCGGTCATTTGCTTGTCTACAGGTTATCGCCCGACGTGGTGCATTTAGCGGAATTTCCCCTCTTGCGCGGCGAGCCTTGACCTTGAACCTTAACTCAAATGCTGTATATACGCTGAAGATCCCAAAGAGCGGCGCTGCCCGGCATCGCGGCGGGAGTCCGGCCGCAAGCCTGCGCCCGGCCTCCCCCGTCCCTGCGCACGCCCCGGCCCAGGTGGCCGGACCGGTTAAACGGAACAACGCCCCGCCGGGTGGCGGGGCGTTGCCCGGGTGACACCGATCACCGGCATAGCGCCGGTCCCCGTGGCGCCGGAGGCTTCATCCAGCGCGGCCCCTAGTGGACGTCCGGGTTCAGGCTCAGCTCATCGAACGGACGCTGGCCGGAGAGCACTGCGCGGGCCTGCTGCGCGTCCAGCTCGCCGGTCCACTTGCCGATCAGCAAGGTGGCCACGGCGTTGCCGGTGAAGTTGGTCAGCGCGCGGGCCTCGGACATGAACTTGTCGATGCCCACGATCACGCCCATGCCGCCCAGCAGTTCGGGCTTGTGCGCCTGCAGCCCGGCGGCCAGCGTGGCCAGCCCGGCACCGGTGACCCCGGCGGCGCCCTTGGAGGCGATGATCATGAACACCAGCAGGCCGATCTGCTGGCCCAGGCTCATCGGCGTGTCCATCGCGGTGGAGATGAACAGCGCCGACATGGTCAGATAAATGGCAGTGCCGTCCAGGTTGAAGGAGTACCCGGTCGGCACGGTGATGCCCACCACCGGCTTGGACACCCCGGCATGCTCCATCTTGGCGATCAGCCGCGGCAGGGCCGATTCGGAGGAGGAGGTGGAGAAGATCAGCAGGTACTCGCGGGCCAGGTACTTCAGCAGCGCGAAGATGTTCAGTCCGGTCACCAGGCGCAGCATGCTGCCCAGGATCACCACGATGAACAGCGCGCAGGTCAGGTAGAACGCGCCCATCAGAATGGCCATCGAACCGATCGCGGCCCACCCGGTGGCACCGACCACCGCGGCGATCGCACCAAATGCGCCGATCGGGGCGGCCCACATGATCATCATCATGATGCGGAAGACCACCAGCTGGATGTTCTTGATCGCGGTGAGCACCGGCTCGCCGCTCTTGCCCATGGACTGCAGGGCGAAGCCCACAAAGATGGCCAGCACCAGGGTGGGCAGCACCGGGATGTCCCCGGGGATCATGCCCAGCAGGAAGGCGACGGTCGGGTTCTCCCCGGCCGCCGTGCTCGGGTCGTAGGGCTTGAGCTCCAAGCCCTCACCGGGGTGGATGATGTTGCCCACCACCAGCCCGATCGCCAGCGCGAACGTGGACATCACCAGGAAGTAGACCATCGCCAGACCACCGACCTTGCCCACGGTCGCGGCCTTGGCGATCGAACCGATGCCCAGCACGATGGTGCAGAAGATCACCGGGGCAATGATCATCTTGATCAGCGCCACGAATCCGGTGCCCAGCGGCTTGAGCGCCTTGCCCAGCTCCGGGGCGATGAGTCCGACGGCGGCGCCCAGCACCACGGCGGCGATCACCATGATGTACAGCCAGTGGGTGCGGTCCTTCTTCTTCGGGGGCGCGGAGTGCGCCTGCGGGGTTTCGTCGATGACAGCCATGTTCACTCCAGGATCTGCAAGGGTTTGCTCCACCGCCACGGCACTGTGGCCGGCGGAGGGAAGTTCGTCACATCCATGGTGCGCGGTACAGTGATGTCCGTCTCCCTTGTGTTCATATTGTTCACATCACGTTTACCTGCGAACCCGCGCGGCGCTGGCGGCCAGGGTCCGCGCGGCGCCCGCGGCACGGCGTTTTCCGCCCGCCCTGCGGCCCCGGGGAACCGGGTCCCGGGTGCGGGCCTTGAGGCGGTGGCGGTGCGCACGGCGTCTTGCATCCGCCCCGTCGGACGGCGCAATCTGTTCACAGACCGGTTTTCCCACGAAGAGGTGCCCATGCCCGCTGTCCCTGGCCTGCCGCGCGCCGCCGGCGACCTGCGCCGGCTCAACCGCGACGCGTGGACGTTCGCCGCCCGCATCTTCGCGGTGCAGATGCTGCTGGTGCTCATCGCGGTGCTGGCCCTGGCCTGGTTCGGCATCGCCCACCAGCGCACGGTGATCCTGCAGGACCGCCGTGACCTGGTCACCACGGTCTCCCTCTCCCTGGCCGGGGACCCGTTCGTGCGCAGCGAGCTGGCCGGGAAGGATCCGGCAACGCGGCTGCAGCCGTTCACCACCAGCGTGCTGGAGGAGACCAGCACCATCGACTTCATCACGATCATGACCCCCGAGGGGGTGCGCCTGACGCACCCCGATCCCCGGCAGCTGGGCGGCACCTACCTGGGCACCATCCCCACCGAGGCGCGCTCCCACGTCGAACAGTTCACCGGGACGCTGGGCCCCTCGGTGCGCGCGATCGCCCCGGTGAACGATGAGCAGGGCCGCACCCTGGGCTGGGTGGCGGTCGGGGTGACGGTGGCGAACCTGGAGAACACCTACCGCAGCCAGCTGCCCAAGCTGCTGGGGCCCAGCGCGGTGGTGCTGGCGCTGGGGGCGGCCAGCTCCTGGTGGTTCTCCAAGTACATCCAGCGCGCCACCCTGGGCTTTGGCCCGCACGGGCTGCGCCGGCTCTACGCGTTCTATTTCTCCGCGCTGCATTCGGTGCGCGAGGGGCTGCTGCTGATGGACCGCACCCAACGGGTGGTGCTGTACAACGATGAGGCGGCCCGGCTGCTGGGCCTGCCCGCCACTCCCCCGCCCGACGGGTTTGGGATCGAGCAGCTGGGGGTGCCCGAAAGCCTGCGCGAGCTGCTCTCCAGCGCCCGCTCGGCGCGCGATGAGATCCACGTGACCGCCAGCAGCGTGGTCGCGGTCTCCAAGGTTTCGGCCCGGGCCACCCAGCCGGAGCTGCTGCGCCGGCGCCGGATGCTGCCGCTGCGCTGGCTGGCCACGACCCCGTTCACCGGCGTGGTGGTCACGCTGCGGGACCTGACCGAGGTGCAGGAGATGACAGGGGAGATCCAGTCGCTGAAGACCTTCGCCACCGCGCTGCGCGCCCAGACCCACGAACACGCCAACCGGCTGCACACGATCGCCACCCTGATCGAGAACGGCCGGGAGCAGCGGGCGCTGGACTTCGCGCTGGCCGACCGGCAGGGCTCCCAGGCGTTGACCGACCTGGTGGTGGGCAGCATCGACGACGCCTACCTCTCCAGCCTGCTGGTGGCCAAGGCCGCGCAGGCGCACGAGCGCGGGGTGCGTTTGGAGATCTCCGCCTCCGGCACCGTGCCGCCGGACTGCTTCAAGGCGACCGACCTGATCACGATCGTGGGCAACCTGCTGGATAACGCGCTGGATGTCTCGGTGGGCAGCGACGCCGCCACGGTCTGGGTGGAGGTGGTCGGGCTGCCCGACGAGCTGCTGATCTCGGTCGCGGACTCCGGGCCGGGCATCGAACCGGAATTCCTCAAGGACCTGATGCGCTTCGGGGTCAGCACCAAGGGCGGGCAGGTGCCGCGCGGGCTGGGGCTGGCGCTGGTGCAGCAGGCGGTGCTGCGCCTGGGCGGGAGCATCACGGTGGATAATGATGCCGGGGCGATCTTCACCGTCACCCTGCCGCTGCCCGCCGCCCACGGCGCCGCGGGCACCGCGGGCACCGAACCGAGCACAAAGGACGAGCAATGAACCGCGCGCCTGGCGCACCGCAGGCCGAACGGGGCCTGAAGGTCCTGGTGGTGGACGATGAGCCGGAAACCGCCGCAGCCCACCGCGACTTCATCGCCCGGGTGGACGGGTACTGGACCGGGGCGGTGGCCGGCAACGGGCAGCAGGCCCTGGCGCTGCTGGCCCAGGCCCGGGACGCGGCAGAACCCTACGACCTGGTGCTGCTGGACATGACGCTGCCGGATCTGCACGGGATCGACGTCGCCCGCCGGATCCGCGGGCAGGGGCTGACCGTGGGGATCATCGCGATCACCGCGGTGCGCGACCTGGAGGTGGTGCGTTCGGCGGTGGCCAGCGGGATCACCCAGTACCTGATCAAGCCGTTTTCCTTCGCGGCGTTCGCGGAGAAGCTGGCCAACCACCGCCAGTTCGTGGCCAGCATGCACTCCTCCGGGGCGGAGGCGACCCAGGCGAACATCGACCACGCGTTCTCCGCGCTGCGCACCAGCGAGCGCGCCCAGCAGCTGCCCAAGGGGCTGATCCGCCAGACCCTGGAGCAGATCAGCGGATTCCTCGCCGGGCAGCGGGACCGGGCCTATTCGGCCACCGAGCTGGCCGCGGCGCTGGGCATTTCCCGGGTCACCGCCCGGCGCTACCTGGAGCACCTGGCCGACACCGGCCAGCTGCTCAAGCAGCCGCGCCACGGCAGCCGCGGCCGGCCCGAATACGAGTACCGTTCGGCCTAGCCGCTCAGGCGGGGTCCTGGGGGCGCAGCAGCGGGATCAGCTCCTGGATCACCTGCGGGTCCTCGATCGTGGAGGGCACCTGGTAGTCCTGCCCGTCGGCGATCTGGCGCATGGTCTTGCGCAGGATCTTGCCCGAGCGGGTCTTGGGCAGCGCCGCGACGATCTTGACCTCCCGGAAGTCCGCGACCGGCCCGATCTGCCGGCGCACCATGTCCACCACTTCCCCGCGCAGCTGCTCGGCGCCGATCCCCGCCCCGGACTTGAGCACCACGTACCCGACCGGGCGCTGGCCCTTGAGCGGGTCGTTGACCCCGATGACCGCGCATTCGGCCACGGCCGGGTGGCTGGCCAGCACCTGCTCCATCGCCCCGGTGGACAGCCGGTGCCCGGACACGTTGATCACGTCATCGGTGCGCCCCATTACGAACAGGTACCCGTCCTGGTCGATGTAGCCCGAGTCCCCGGTCAGGTAGTAGCCGGGCTGCTGGGCCAGGTAGGTGTCGATGAAGCGCTGGTCGTTGCCCCACAGGGTGCTCAGCGCCCCGGGCGGCAGCGGCAGCTTGATCAGGATGTTGCCCTCCTGCCCGGCCTGCACCGCTACGCCCAGCCCGTCGCGGATCTGCACGTTGAACCCGGGCACCGGGGTGGAGGGCGAACCGGGCTTGCGTTCCATGGCCGCCAGCCCCAGCGGGTTCGCGGCGATCGGCCAGCCCGATTCGGTCTGCCACCAGTTGTCCACCACCGGGATGCCCAGCAGCCGCTGCGCATAGTGGTAGGTGTCCGGGTCCAGCCGCTCCCCGGCGACGAACAGGGCGCGCAGGCTGGACAGGTCGTGCCTGGTCAGCAGCCCGCCCTCCGGATCCGCACGGCGGATCGCGCGCAGCGCGGTGGGGGCGGTGAACATGGTGGTGACCCGGTGCTGGGCGATGATCCGGCCAAGCACCCCCGCGTCGGGGGTGCCCACCGGCTTGCCCTCGTAGAGCACCGTGGTCGCCCCGGCCAGCAGCGGGGCGTAGACGATGTAGGAGTGCCCCACCACCCAGCCCACGTCGGAGGCGGTGAACATCACGTCCCCGGGCTTCACGTCGAAGATCGCACCCATCGAGTAGGCCAGCGCGGTCGCGTACCCGCCGGTGTCCCGCACCACGCCCTTCGGCGCCCCGGTGGTGCCCGAGGTGTACAGCACGTACAGCGGGTGGGTGCTGGGCACCGAAACCGCCTCGGCCGGCGGCCCGTCGGCGGCCAGGGTGTCCCAGTCCAGCCAGTTTTCCCCGCGCCCGGTGTACTCGGCCAGCTGGTGGGTGAAGCCCTCACGCTGGGCGACGATGACATCGCGCACGCTGCCCGGGGCCAGGTCCAGCGCCTCGGCCACCGCCGGCAGGTACTCCACCTTGCGGCTGGGTTCGATCCCTCCGCTGGCGGTGATCACCGCGACCGGGGTGGCGTCCTGGATCCGCGAGGCCAGCTCGCGCGGCGCGAACCCGCCAAAGACCACCGAGTGGATCGCTCCGATCCGGGCGCAGGCCAGCATCGCGATCACCGCCTGCGGGATCATCGGCAGGTAGATCAGCACCCGGTCCCCCACGCCGATCCCGCGGGCGGAGAGCACCCCGGCGAAGCCGGCGACCTCCTCCAGCAGCCGCGCGTAGCTGTAGGTCCGGGTGGTGCCCAGCATCGCCGAGTCGTAGATCAGTGCCGCGGCCTCCCCGCGCCCGGCCGCCACATGCCGGTCCAGCGCGGAGACGGTCAGGTTCAGCATCCCGTCCGGGAACCAGGAGTACAGCGGGGCGCGGGAGTCATCCAGTGCCGTGCGCGGGGCGTGCTGCCAGTCGATGGCCGCGGCCTGCTGGAGCCAGAACGCCCCGGGGTCCTGGACCGCTGCGGCGTATGCCTGCCGGTATGCCTGTGCCATGCGTGCTCCTTGTGTTTGTGTTCCCGGTGCCGGTTCCCGTCGGTGCGGGGCGGTGCCGGGGGCTGCCTTCCAATGGGCCCGGCGGGCCCGGTGGTTCCGGTGGTTCCGGTGGTTCCGGTGGTTCCCGTGCTTCCAGTGGTTTTGGATCAGCGCGGCCGGGCGATGACCTCCCCGCCGCGCTGAAGCGCAGGGCCCGGTGGACGCTCCCGCATCCGCCTGCCCCGCTTGGGCTACAGCCTATGATCCAGCTCACCCACATTCAAGGGTCGTGTATACATAAAATCCGAAATTTACGGAAGATTGCCGGAACTTTCGCCCCTCGTTTCCGATCTGTGTATACACTGGGTGCATGCGAGCCAGCGAAAAAGCCTACGAGATCCTGCGCCGGGACATTGTTGAATGGCGCATGAGTCCGGGCACCGTGCTGGCCGAAGTCGAGCAGTCCGCCCGGCTGGGCGTCTCGCGCACCCCCGTGCGCGAAGCCCTGGCCCGGCTGGTCGCCGACGGGCTGGCCGTGCAGCAGCGCGGGCGCGGCACCGTGGTTTCCGAGGTCTCCGTCGAGCACCTCGATGACCTGTTCACGCTGCGCCGGGTGCTGGAGTGCGAGGCCGCGCGCCTGGCCTGCCGCAGCGAGCTGGCCCCGGCCTTTGCCGAACTGGCCGACCAGTTTGAGCGGGCCGCCGCCGGGTTTGGCCCCTCCGGACCGCTACCCGACGGTGAGCGGATCGGCGCCGATGAGTACTACCGGCTGGTGGCGCGCCTGGATGAGCTGGGCGATGAGGCCGCGGACAACGGCTACCTGGGCGCGGCGCTGCGCAACCTGCGGGTGCACCTGCAGCGGGTGCGGCGCCTGGCCAAGGACCACCCGGCCCGGCTGCGCGCCTCGGCCGCGGAGCACGCCCAGATCGCCCGGGCGATCACGGCCCGCAATGCGGAGCTGGCCGCGGCGGCCACCACCGTGCATCTGCACCAAAGTTTTGACCACATCATCAAGCATGCAACCGAGCTGAAAGGCAACCATGATTAATCATCCCGTGCGTGTGTACCGTTCCGAGGAAAACCTGGCCCGCGAGGACCAGCTGGCCCACAAGATCGCGGTGGTTGCCGCCGACCCGGTGGAGGTCACCGACGAGGTCAAGGAGATGATCATCAACCGGATCATCGACAACGCCTCGGTCGCCGTCGCCTCGCTGAACCGCGGCCCGATCATCGCCGCCCGCGCCCAGGCGCTGACCCACGCCCCCTCCAACGGCGGGGCCGGGGCGACCGTGTTCGGCATCGAGCAGAAGGTCTCCCCCGAATGGGCGGCCTGGGCCAACGGGGTGGCGGTGCGTGAACTGGACTACCACGACACCTTCCTGGCCGCTGACTACTCGCACCCAGGTGACAACATCCCCCCGATCCTGGCCGTCGCCCAGCACACCGGCGCCTCCGGGCACGACCTGATCCGGGCGATCGCCACCGGCTATGAAATCCAGGTGGACCTGGTCAAGGCGATCTGCCTGCACAAGCACAAGATCGACCACGTCGCCCACCTGGGCCCGTCGGCCGCCGCCGGCATCGGCACCCTGCTGGGCCTGGATGTGGAGACGATCTTCCAGGCCGTGGGCCAGGGTCTGCACACCACCACCGCCACCCGCCAGTCCCGCAAGGGCGAAATCTCCACCTGGAAGGCGCACGCCCCGGCATTCGCCGGGAAGATGGCGGTGGAGGCCGCGGACCGCGCCATGCGCGGACAGACCTCCCCGGTGCCGATCTACGAGGGCGAGGACGGGGTCATCGCCTGGCTGCTGGACGGGCCCGACGCCGCCTACGAGGTGCCGCTGCCGCAGCCCGGCGAAGCCAAGCGCGCGATCCTGGACACCTACACCAAGGAGCACTCGGCCGAGTACCAGGCCCAGGCGTGGATCGACCTGGCCCGCAAGCTGCACCGCGAGCACCCGGAGGCCACCGACCCGAAGAACGTGGCATCGATCCTGATCAAGACCAGCCACCACACCCACTATGTGATCGGCTCGGGCGCGAACGACCCGCAGAAGTACGACCCGAGCGCCTCGCGCGAAACCCTGGACCACTCGATCCCGTACATCTTCGCCGTTGCCCTGCAGGACGGGGCCTGGCACCACGTGGACTCCTACGCCCCGCAGCGCGCGGCGCGTCCGGACACGGTGGAGCTGTGGCAGAAGGTCACCACCGAGGAGGACCCGGAGTGGACCCGGCGCTACCACTCGCTGGACATCGCCGAGAAGGCGTTCGGCGGGTCCGTTGAGATCACCCTGGCCGACGGCACCGTGATCACCGATGAGATCGCCGTGGCCGACGCCCACCCGCTGGGCGCCCGCCCGTTCGCCCGCGAACAGTACATCCACAAGTTCCGCACCCTGGCCCAGGGGCTGGTCCAGGAGGCGGAGATCGAACGCTTCCTGGCCGCCGTGCAGCGCCTGGACGAGCTGGGCGCCGGGGAGCTGGACCAGCTGAACATCCTGGCCGCCCCCGGGGTCATCGACGCCGCCAACGCACCGAAGGGCCTGTTCTAATGCTGTACTCCACCCGCACCCCCGCCCAGAAGCGGATCGCGCTGCGTGAAATGCTCACCACCGGGGCCGCGCGCCAGTTCCCCGGCGCGTTCAACCCGCTCTCGGCGCGGCTGATCGCGGAGAAGGGTTTCGACGGGGTCTACATCTCCGGGGCGGTGCTGGCCAACGAGCTGGGCCTGCCGGACATCGGGCTGACCAGCCTGAGCGAGGTGGCCACCCGGGCCGGGCAGATCGCGCGGATGAGCGACCTGCCGGCGATCGTGGATGCGGACACCGGGTTCGGGGAGCCGATGAACGTGGCCCGCACCATCCAGGAGCTGGAGTACGCGGGGCTGGCCGGGTGCCACATCGAGGACCAGTTCAACCCCAAGCGCTGCGGGCACCTGGACGGGAAGAACGTGGTGGACACCGGCACCATGCTCAAGCGCATCGCCGCGGCCGCCGACGCGCGCATCGATGAGAACTTCCTGATCATGGCGCGCACCGACATCCGCGCCGTGGAGGGCCTGGATGCGGCGATCGACCGGGCCAAGGCGATGGTCGACGCGGGGGCGGATGCGATCTTCCCCGAGGCGATGAAGGACCTGGGCGAATTCGAGGCGGTGTGCAACGCGGTGCAGGTGCCGGTGCTGGCGAACATGACCGAGTTCGGCAAGTCCGAGCTGTTCACCCGCCAGCAGCTGGCCGACGCCGGGGTGGCCATGGTGATCTACCCGGTCACCTTGCTGCGCAGCGCGATGGGTGCGGCCGAGCGGGTGCTTAACGCAATCGCCGAGGAGGGCACCCAGCAGCGCGAAGTGGATAGGATGTTAACCAGGTCACGTCTGTACGAGCTGGTCGACTACGAGGCGTACAACCGATTCGACACCGGGATCTTCAACTTCCAGGTCCCGGGGCTGGACATCGAATCGAACAACGCGGACCTGTAGCACCGCCGCCGCGCACCTGCACCGAAAACGACAGGAGTTTGAATATGACCACTACCGAGGAAATCAAGAAGGGCCTGGCCGGGGTCGTGGTGGACTACACCGCGATCTCCAAGGTCAACCCGGACACCAACTCGCTGCTCTACCGCGGCTACCCGGTCCAGGATCTGGCGGCCACCAAGTCCTTCGAGGAGGTCGCCCTGCTGCTGTGGAGCGGGGAGCTGCCCAGCGAGAGCGAGCTGACCGAGTTCTGCGCCTACGAGCGGGCCAACCGCTCGCTGGATCCGCGGGTGAAGGCGGCGATCGACCTGCTGCCCACCGACTGCCACCCGATGGACGTGGGGCGCACCGCGGTTTCCGTGCTGGGGGCGAACAACCCGCTGGCCGAGGACTCCTCCCCCGAGGCGGAGCTGCGCAAGGCCAAGGAGCTGTTCGCCGCCTTCCCCGCCGTGGTCGCCTACGACCAGCGCCGCCGCCGCGGGCTGGAGGCCATCGAGCCGCGCGAGGACCTGGACTACTCGCAGAACTTCTTGTGGATGACCTTCGGCGAGGAGGCGGCCCCCGAGGTCGTTGACGCGTTCCGGGTCTCCATGGTGCTCTACGCCGAGCACTCCTTCAACGCCTCGACCTTCACCGCCCGGGTGATCACCTCCACGCTCTCGGACCTGCACTCTGCGGTCACCGGGGCGATCGGCGCGCTGAAGGGCCCGCTGCACGGCGGGGCCAATGAGGCGGTCATGCACACCTTCGACGAGATCGGCATCGACAAGGACGAGTCGCGCGAGGCCGCCGCCGCGCGCGCCAAGTCCTGGATGGAGCAGGCGCTGGCCGAGAAGAAGAAGGTCATGGGCTTTGGCCACCGGGTCTACAAGAACGGGGACAGCCGGGTGCCGACCATGAAGGCGGCCCTGGACCGGATGATCGAGCACTACGGCCGGGCGGAGATGCTCGGGCTGTACGACGGGCTGGAAGCGGCGATGGACGAGGCCAAGGGCATCAAGCCGAACCTGGACTACCCGGCTGGACCCACCTACCACCTGATGGGCTTCGACACCGAGATGTTCACCCCGCTGTTCATCGCCTCACGCATTGTGGGCTGGACCAGCCACATCATGGAGCAGCGCGCCGCGAACTCGCTGATCCGCCCGCTGTCGGCCTACAACGGACCGGAGCAGCGCGAACTGTAGCACCGTTCGTTGGTTGGCCCTCCGGCCTGCGGCGGCCGAAATGCCGCAACGCCGGAGTGCCGGAATGCCGGAACACCGGAATGCCGGAATGCCGCGAGCACAGCCCGTGGGGTTGCACCTGATGCCCAGGTGCAGCCCCACGGGCTTTCTTGCGCCGATTCTCCGGGGTGCGGGCGGAACCGGGTTGCGCGAAGCCCACCCACGATCTATTGGTTTTCGATAGGAAGTAGCCGAACATCAATAGATGCCTGGGTGGTTGTCTGGGGCGGTCGCGCGGACCGCGCTTCCCGGGCCGCCGCTTCGGACAGAGTTCGGCACCTCGGTGAATGATGGTGAAAGGAGCCCGCGATGGGCAGAATGAGTATCGCCGCGCTGCGGATCGTGCTGGTCGGCGCGATGGGCCTGGCCCTGTTCCTGCAGGGGTTCATCGTCCCGGTCGCCGCCATGGATGAGGGCGGGCCGAGCGGTGAATTCGGCTATCTGCGCCCGGCGTTCCTGGGCTACCTGGTGCTGGTCGGGCTGGTCGTGGAGCTGTGCATCGTGTGCGTGTGGAAGCTGGCGACCCGGGTGCGGCGCGGTACCGTGTTCAACCCGGCGGCCTTCAAATACGTGGACGTGATCATCGCTACGATCGGCGTGGGCGCGCTGGGCACCTTCGCACTGGCTGCGGTGATGGCCCCCGGGGAGGCGGTTGCCCCGGGACTGGTGCTGCTGACCGGCGGGCTCGGTGTGCTGGTGGCCGGGATCGCGCTGATCGTGCTGGTGCTGCGCCAGCTGCTCGCGCAGGCGACCAGCACCGATCTGGAGGCGCAACGGCTGCGCACCGAGCTGGGCGGGGTGATCTGATTGGCGATCCGCGTGCAGATCGACGTGATGCTGGCCCGGCGCAAGATGGCGGTCGGTGAGCTGGCCGAACGCATCGGCATCACCCCGGCCAACCTGGCCGTGCTGAAGAACGAACGGGCCAAGGCGGTGCGCTTTAGCACGCTGGAGGCGTTGTGCCGGGAGCTGGACTGCCAGCCCGGGGACCTGCTGGTGTGGGAGCCGGATGATCCGGGCGACGCAGATCGGTCCCCTGCGCCGGCGCGCGCAGGGAACACGCCCGGGCGGTAGGCCACACCCGATCAGGAGCGCAGCGCGGACCGGCCACGCGAACTGGCCACGCGAACCGGCCGTTGGCGCGCTGGTCTTTCGGACGCTGACTTCTGGACGCTGGCTTTCGGGGCCCGGCCGCGGTTCAGGCCGGGGCGTCGCCTTCCCACTGCTGCACCCGCAGGTTGGCCACGCCCAGGTTGTCCGGGGCCATCTGCACGGTGGCGGTGAACCGCTGCCCGTCCAGCAGCAGCGGGAGCCAGCGCTCGGCGTCCTGCCACATGTCCCGGACCGGCAACGCCTGGGCCGGGTACCAGCGGGCGTCCAACTCCCCGCTGGCCGCGGGCTGCCCGCCGAACACGGTGGCCACGAACACCCTGCAGTCCATGTCCGAGCGCGGACTGGCGGGAAAGCGGAAGGCGATGTTCGCCCGGTGGGCCAGGTCGCCCGCCGCCACGCGCATGCCGGTCTCCTCGGCCAGCTCCCGCGCCGCCGCCTGCACCGGGCTCTCCCCCGGCTCGATCTTCCCGCCCGGGGCGACGACGTTGCCGGCCCCGAACCCGGTGAGCTTGCGTCCCAGCAGCACTTCGCGGCCGGTGGGGCCCTCACGCAGCAGCAGGACCAGCACCACCGGTTGCGGCTGGGTCCGGATTACGCTGGCGTCGTCGCGGCTGGTCATGGGCTGGCTCCTGGAGGACGGCTGGGTTTCTGGATGGGCGGTGGCGGGACGGCTTCAGCGCGCCCGGGGGTGGGCAAAGAGGTACGCCTCGCGCAGCGCATCGACGGTGACCTTGGTGTAGATCTGGGTGGTGGTTACCGAGGCGTGGCCGAGCAGCTCCTGCACCACGCGCACGTCGGCCCCGCCCTCCAGCAGGTGGGTGGCGAAGGAGTGGCGCAGCGTATGCGGGGAAACCTCGGTGGGAACCCCGGCCCGCTCGGCCGCCTTGGACAGGATCATCCACGCGGACTGCCGGGAGAGCCGCCCACCACGCTGGTTCAGGAACAGTGCCGGGTTGCCCCTGCCCTTGGCCGCCAGCCCCGGGCGGGCACGCACCAGGTAGTCGCTGAGCGCCTTGCGCGCGTAGGATCCGATCGGCACCACCCGTTCCTTGGAGCCCTTGCCGAACAGGCGCACCACGCTCTGCCCGGCGGAGTCCGGTGCGCTGCCGGGATTCGGGGCTGGCTGCAGCTCAGCGGAGGGTTGCAGGTCGGCAGCGGGTTGCAGGCCGGCGGCGAAGTGCACGTCGTCCACGTCCAATGCGACCACTTCGGAGATGCGCGCGCCGGTGGAGTACAGGAACTCCAGCAGTGCCCGGTCGCGCAGCCCGGCCGGGGTGTCGGTGGCCACCGATTCCAGGATCGTGCTGACCTCGGCAATGGAGATGGCCTTGGGCAGGGAGGAACCGAAGCTGGGCGGCTGGATGTCGCGGGCCGGGTTGGGCACGCACAGCCCCTCCAGTTCCCAGAACTTGTGCAGCTGGCGGATCGCCACCGTGTGCCGGGCGACCGTGCGGGCGCTGAGCCCCGGCGTGTCCCCGGTGCCCTGGGCCAGCTGCTGCAGGTAGCCGCTGACCGCTTCCGGGGTGATGCCCGCCGGATCGCCGATCCGCTGGCGGCTCAGCGCCTGGGCGTAGCGGGTCAGGTCGCGGCGGTAGGCCGCCAGCGTGTTCTCGGCCAGGCCGCGCTCCAGGGACAGGTGCTGCAGATAGCGGGTCAGGGCGCCCTGCAGTGGGGCGGGGACGTCCTTCCCGGTTGCGGGCGCGGCACTGTCCGGGGCCGGGCTGAGCGGGGGGCGGGACATCGGCTAGCTGCCCCGCAGACCCGGGTGCGCCGTAAACGGGGCGTCAGCCGGGCGAAGGTGGCGGTAGCCCTGGGCGCGGGCCGCGTGGGCGGCCAGGATCCCGACCACCGCGGAGGGGTTGTGAATCCGTCCGTCCAGCACCGCCTGCAGCGCCTCATCCAGCGGCACCCAGTCCGAACGCATCTCCGCTTCCTCATCGGTGCGCTCGAAACGCTCCGCGGTGGCCACCTCGCTGGCCTGGCGGGCCAGGAAGATGCGCATCGCCTCTGAGGAGGAGCCCGGGGAGAGGAACACGTCGGTGAGCACCGCCCATTGCGCGGCGGTGCGATCGGCCTCCTCCCACAGCTCACGCTGGGCGGCGCGCAGCGGGGCTTCGCCCTCCACGTCCAGCAGTCCGGCAGGAAGCTCCCACAGGGTCATGCCCACCGGGTGGCGGTACTGGTTGATCAGCAGCACCCGGTCCTGCTCATCGAGGACCACCACGGCCACCGCCCCGGGGTGGGAGACGTAGTCGCGGGTGATGCGCGGCCCGCCGGGGGCCAGGTCCACCTCATCGTGCAGCACATCCCAGATCAGCCCGTCATAGACGGTCTGCGAGGAGACCACGGTGCGCGGGGAGAATTCGTCGCTGGGGTGCTGATTGTGGGGCACGAAGAGGGTCCTTCCATCTGGGTGACAATGCCGGCCGGCAGGACTGCTGATGCCGGCGGCCGCGGTGTTGTTCGCAGTGTAAGCCCAAGGGCCGGTACCGCTGCAAGTTCATGCAGCGGTACCGGCCCTTGGTTGGCTCTGCCCGGGGGTTCCGGGGTCCCGGGTGTCGGGGGTGCCGGGGTTGGTGCTAGTTCCCGCGCTGGGCCAGCGCGGCGGCGATCAGCCCGCTGAACAGTGCGTGCGGGCGGGTCGGGCGGCTGGAGAGCTCCGGGTGCGCCTGCGTGGAGACGTAGTACGGGTGCACCTCGGCCGGCAACTCGACGTACTCGACCAGCTTGCCGTCCGGGGAGGTGCCGGAGAAGACCAGGCCGGCTTCCTCCAGCTGCTCACGGTAGGCGTTGTTGACCTCGTAGCGGTGGCGGTGGCGTTCGGAGACCTCGTTCTTGCCGTAGGTGGCGGCCACCACCGAGCCCTCGGCGAGCTTGGCCGGGTACAGGCCCAGGCGCATGGTGCCGCCCAGGTCGCCGCGGCCATCGACGATGTCCTTCTGCTCGGCCATGGTGGCGATCACCGGCATGGTGGTCTGCGGGTCGAACTCGGTGGAGGAGGCGTCCTCCAGTCCGGCCACGTTGCGGGCGTACTCGATGACCATCGACTGCAGGCCCAGGCACAGCCCCAGGGTGGGGATGCGGTTCTCGCGGGCGAACTTCAGCGCGCCCAGCTTGCCTTCCAGGCCGCGGATGCCGAAGCCGCCGGGCACGCAGATCGCGTCGACGTCGGACAGCGCCTTGGCGGCGCCCTCCGCGGTGGCGCAGTCATCGGCCGGGACCCAACGCAGGTTGACCTTGGCGTTGTTGTCGAAGCCGCCGGCCTTCAGGGCCTCGGTGACCGACAGGTAGGCGTCGGGCAGGTCCACGTACTTGCCCACCAGCGCCACCTCCAGGTGGTGGGCCGGGTTGTGCACCACATCCAGCAGGCGGTCCCAGTCATCCCAGTCCACGTCACGGAACTTCAGATCCAGGGTCTGCACGATGTAGGCGTCCAGCCCCTGGGCGTGGATGACCTTGGGGATGTCGTAGATGCTCGGGGCGTCGGGGCAGTTGATGACCGCCTCGGTGTCCACGTCGCAGGTGCGTCCCAGCTTGGCGCGCATCTCCTGCGGGATCTGGCGATCCGAGCGGATCACCAGCGCCTCTGGCTGGATGCCGATGGAGCGCAGGGCCGCCACCGAATGCTGGGTCGGCTTGGTCTTCAGTTCCTGGCTGGGGCCGATGTACGGGACCAGGGAAACGTGCACGAAGAACGCGTTCTTGCGTCCGATGTCCTGGCGCACCTGACGGGCCGATTCCAGGAACGGCTGGGATTCGATGTCCCCCACGGTGCCGCCGATTTCGGTGATGATCACATCCGGCGCGCTCTTGCCCTCGCCAGGCTCGGTGGCCGGAAGGCGCATGCGGCGCTTGATCTCATCGGTGATGTGCGGGATGACCTGCACGGTGTCGCCCAGGTATTCGCCGCGGCGTTCACGCTCCAGGACGGTGGAGTACACCTGGCCGGTGGTCACGTTGGCGCTGCCGGGCAGGTTCTCATCCAGGAAGCGCTCGTAGTGGCCGATGTCCAGATCGGTTTCGGCGCCGTCGTCGGTCACGAAAACCTCGCCGTGCTGGAAGGGGTTCATGGTACCTGGATCGACGTTCAGGTACGGATCGAGCTTCTGCATGGTCACGGAAAGACCACGAGCCCGAAGGAGATGTCCAAGGCTGGATGCCGTCAGTCCCTTACCCAGGGACGAGGCCACACCGCCGGTGACGAAGATATGCTTTGTCGTTTCAGACGACCGAGAATCACGAGTTGTATTACGCTGCACCACGGGATTTCATCCTATCACCAATCCTGCACCTGACCATCCACTTGTCACCATCGCCACACCCGGATGGCGGGGGCGCAGCGGCGGCGGTTAGGCTTTGGCCGCCGCCTTCGACAGCGAATCTACCAGCTGCCGGGCCTCACCCAACAGCTCCTCCGCGTGGGCCTGGGCGGTGTCCGACTCCTCCTGCCCGGCCAGCATTCGCGCCAGTTCCCGCACCCTTTGGGCCTCATCCAGGGCCACGACGTCCGAGGCGGTGAAGCCCTTGCCGGTGTTCGCCGTCGCATCGGAGTTCTTGATCACACGGATGTGGCGATCGGCATAGGCGGCCACCTGGGGCAGGTGGGTGACGACGATGACCTGTACGTGGCGGGCCAGCATGGCCAGGCGTTCGCCGATGGCCACCGCGGCCTTGCCGCCCACGCCCTGGTCAACCTCGTCGAACACGAAGGTCGGCACCGGGTCCACGGCCGCGAGCACCACCTCGATCGCCAGCATCACCCGGGAGAGCTCACCGCCGGAGGCGCCCTTGCCCAGCGGGCGGGGTGCGGCCCCGGCGTGCGGGGCCAGCAGCATCGCGATGGAGTCCTGCCCGTACGCCCCGGGCTCCTCCAGCGCCTCCAGCTGCACGACCAGTTTCGCGTCGGGCATTGCCAACGCGGTCAGTTCCTGGCTGACCCGCTTGGACAGCAGCTTGGCGGCCTTGGTGCGGGCCCGGGTCAGCTCCGCGGCCAGCGAGGAAACCTCATTGCCCAGCTTGGTGCTGCGCTCCTGCAGTTCCGTGATGCGGGTGTCATCCCCGCCCAGCTCCTCCAGCCGGGTCCGGGAGGCGTCGGCCCACTGCAGCACCTCATCGATGCTCGGGGCGTATTTGCGCAGCAGCTTGCCCAGCTCCGCGCGCCGCGCCTCCACCTGAGCCAGGCGTTCGGGGCCCTCCTCGTCCAGGTCCGCCAAGTAGGCCGAGATGTCGCTGGAGAGCTCCGAGGCCAGGATGCCCAGTTCCGCGGCGCGGTCCGCAAACCCCTGCAGGGCCGGGTCGTCTCCCCCGGCGGCGGCCAGCACCCCGCGCGCGCTTTCCACCAGCGAGTTGATGCCCGGGGTCTCAAAATCCTCGCTGTCCAGGATGCCGTGGGCCTGGACGGCGGCGTTGCGCAGAGATTCGACGTTGCCCAGCTTCGTGGCGGCCTCGCGCAGCTGCTCATCTTCCCCCGGCTGCGGGTCGATCCCGTCGATCTCCTCCAGCGCCAGACGCAGGTTTTCCGCCTCCCGCACCCGGTCGCGCGAATCCTGCTTCAGGCTGGCCAGCTCACGGCTGACCTCGCGCCACTGGCGGTAGCTGCGCTGGTAGCGGGCCAGGGTGCGGGAAAAGTCATCACCGGCGAAGCGGTCCAGGGCATCGCGCTGCGCGCCGGCCTCCTTCAACCGGATCTGGTCGGACTGGCCGTGCACCGCCACCAGCTCCGAGCCCAGCTCGGCCAGCAGGCCCACCGGCGCGCTGCGCCCGCCCACGGTGGCGCGCGAACGGCCCTGGGCGGAGAGGGAACGGCTCAACAGCAGCTCGCTGCGCTGCCCGCCCTCCCCGGCCGGTTCAATGAACGCGCCGGCCTGGGCGGCGGCATCGAGCACATGGTGATCGGGCTCCAGGTGCACCACGGCCTCGGCCAGTGCGTGCTTTGCCCCGGTGCGCACGGCCCCGGCGTCGGCACGGCGGCCCAGCAGCAGGGAGAGCGCGGTGATCACCATGGTCTTGCCGGCTCCAGTCTCGCCGGTGACCACGGTCAGGCCCGGACCCAGCGGCAGGGTGGCCTGGGTGATGACACCGAGGTTGGAGATCGAAATTTCCTGAATCATCGCGCACTCCCGATCGATTGAGCTGATGCGTTCATGTTCTTGCGTTAGATTACCGTCACCATCGTACACATATTCGAATCCTCTTGTTTGAACATCGTGTTCGAACCCGGCGCGCAGACCCCGGTGGTGGCCCGCGGGGTTGGGGTCAGCCTGCTGGCCGTGTGGCCCCCGGCCCGCTGTCGGCGTTCACCGGTGGGAGGTGGCCGCTCCTGCAACTGGCTCCCACTATCCCACGCCGCGGCGTGGGCCCAAGCCCACTGGACACCGGACGGGGATTAGTGAGATCTGGGGTCGGTCGCCGCCACCACGCGGGCACGGGCGGATGTCAGGGGCGCGGATCGTCGCGGGCCACCATCGGGATGCCCGGCTCGTCCTTGTTGTGCGGCTCGACGGTGCGCAGTTCGGGTTTGACCACCGGCAGCGCGGTGGTGGCGGTGCGGCGTTCCGACGGGCGGGCCGGTCCGCGCCAGCCCTGGATCGGCAGCTCGAACTTGTTGACCAGGCGTTCGGAGAACGGGGTGGTGTTCAGCCGGGCCAGCTTCACCGGCTGGGCGCTGCGGGTCACTTCCACCCGGGCCCCGGGCGGCAGGTCAATGGTGCGCCGGCCATCGCACCACAGCACGGCCTCGGCGTCGGTGCGGGTGAGCATCTCCACTGCCATCACCGAGTCCGGGGAGATCACCAGCGGCTTGGCGAACAGGGCGTGGGCGCTGATCGGCACCATGATCAATGCCGCGACCTCCGGCCAAACCACCGGGCCGCCGGCGGAAAAGGCGTAGGCGGTGGAACCGGTGGGGGTGGCCATCACCACCCCGTCACAACCGAAGGTGGAGATCGGCCGGCCGTCGACCTCGATGACGACCTCGACCATCCGCTCACGGTTGGCCTTCTCCACCGCCGCCTCGTTCAACGCCCAGGTCTCGGCCAGGCACACGTTGTCCAGCCACACCTTGACCTCGATGGCCATGCGCTGCTCCACGGTGTAGCGCCCGGCGGCAAGCTGGGCCACCGAATTGGCCAGCTCGGTGCGTTCACTTTCGGCCAGGAAGCCGACGTGGCCCAGGTTCACGCCCACCAGCGGCAGGTCGGCCTCCCGCACCTGCTCCGCGGCGTGCAGCACCGAGCCGTCGCCGCCAAGCACCACCCCCAGGTCGATGTCCTGCATCTGGCAGTCCTCGCCCAGGATCTCCACGTGCAGCGCATCCTCGCCCTGGTTGTCCCCGTTGGCGCCGATGACCGCGTGCTGGTCCTGGCGGCGCATCACCGGCACGATGCCCGAATTGGCCAGCTGGTGGGAGGTCTCGATGGCCGCGGCGATCGCGTCCTTACGGCCCGTATGGGTGAAAACTAGGATGCGGCGCAATATCGGATGCCCCCTCAGGCTCGAATTCTCGGGGTGGAAGCGCGCAGGATGCACCGGCGGCTAGGTGCGCACCGATCCAGCCCGTCGCTTCGACGCGTTGTGTTCAAGAATAGTCAACCAGCTCCCACAACCGCGCATCGGACGGGGATTGTGGCTGCCCGGTCTCGGGCCGGCCCAGGCGCAGGAAGAACTCCACGTTCCCATCCTGCCCGGGCAGCGGGCTGCGCGCCAGCCCCTGCAGCTCAAGTCCGGCTTCCTGCGCGCTGGCCACCACGTTTTCCACCGCGGTGCGCCGCAGGCGTGCGGAGGTGACCACCCCGGACTTGCCCAGGTGCTCCCGGCCCACCTCGAACTGGGGTTTGGCCATCAACAACAGGGTCCCGCCCGGGCGTGTTGCCTGCGCCAGCGCCGGGATCACCAGGCGCAGCGAAATAAAGGACAAGTCAGCCACCACCAGGTCGACAACTCCCCCGATCTGCGCCGGCTCCAGGTAACGCACGTTCAGCCCCTCGTGCACGCTGACCCGCTGGTCAAAGCGGATCTGGTCCACCAGCTGACCGTGGCCGACGTCGACGGCCACCACGTGCCGGGCGCCGCGGCGCAGCAGCACATCGGTGAACCCGCCGGTGGAGGCCCCGGCGTCCAGGCAGCGCAGGCCCCGCGGGTCGATGTCCGGGTAGTGTTCCAGCGCCCCGGCCAGCTTGTGCCCGGCCCGGCTGACGTACTCCTCCCCCTGGCCCGGCAGCAGCTGCAGCGTCGCGGAAGGATCGACCTTCTTGGAGGCCTTCGTGGCCGGCTGCCCGTCCAGCAGCACCCGCCCCTCGGCGATCAGCCGGGCGGCGTCGGTGCGGGATCGGGCCAGGGAACGGGCGACCAGCTCCTGGTCCAGGCGGCTCACTGCGTCCCGCCCCCGGTGCGGTTCAGGTCCTGCTGCAGATCATGCAGCAGCTGCTCATAGACCCGCGCATGCTCGGCGATGTCCAGGGAGGCCAGCGAGGCCAGGCGTTCCTCCACGACCTGCTCAGTCACCTGGGCGGCGGGTCGGGCCAGGGACCCGGGGGTCGGCATCGGATGGTTCATCTCTTACCTCCGCGCGGCGCGGTGCAGTTCATCCAGCCCGCGCGCGGTGAATTGGATCTGCGGTTCTACACACCCAGTTTGCCGCGGATGGGCCAGCCACCAGGCGTGGCACGCCGCACGCCAGCCATCTAGGTCCGATTCGGTGCCGGTCACCTCGATCTTGTCCTCGCGCACGCTGGCCACCGCCTCCCCGACCTGTACCCCGAAGCCCAGCACCTGGGTGGTCGGGTAGGGCCGGTAGAGGTCATCCAGCGACCGGATCAGGTAGG
>Ga0153920_1000260_pt1 | contig 21161 bp, 18 predicted proteins | sample TSNJ004MetaG_FD_104713 | JGI IMG/M metagenome (GOLD analysis project Ga0153920, IMG submission 104713) | Attine ant fungus gardens microbial communities from New Jersey, USA - TSNJ004 MetaG | ecosystem: Host-associated > Fungi > Mycelium > Unclassified | place: USA: New Jersey, Brendon T. Byrne...
ATTGTGCAGTCAGCTCACTCTGTCAGGTATTTTAAGGTTCTCTAGCTTTTATGGATGTCTTGGAGATAGACCGCTGACAATCAAAGGCCATGCAATTTTCATCCCATGATGGGACAGGTGAGAACCCCAACCACTGAACTTTCAATAGCTCCTACCAAATAACAGAAGCTTTGAGTCAATTTGCAAGTGAATATTGTGTTGGAATTTGGATCTCATGCGAGCCTGCGCGATGCATGTGATTCTTTATTGTTTCATATTCTATTGTTCTAGATAGGTATATAAGTAGAAAAAGTAGTTTGTACTCATCATCCGTTTGTACCCTCCCACGTTCGTATTTCAACATATTGCACATCTTGGTTCAAAGAGGTGAAATCACGGTTTATCTCGTCACGCCGCGGCGCAAAACACGTGACATTGTAACGTCACATCTAAAGATTGTTGTCATGGAAATCATATTTGTCCCCGATTTAGGTTTGTAGTACATTCCTACGAGACTGATGTAGTAGTGTCTCCATATCGCCATATCGTATCATATCAGATGATTCCTTGGGTGTGATCTTCGGTATTGTATAAATGTGTCTCTATCCTCTGTAATTGGTCAAAATGTCATCTCAACCTCGCTCCGCTATAGTCACTGGTGCAGCTAATGGTATTGGACGGACCATTGCACTCCGTCTAGCCAGCAATGGATTCAATGTTGCCATGTGTGATATCTCTTCTCAAGAAGCCGCTCTGAAGTCTTTGCAGGGTGAGATAGAGGCAAAGGGACGAAAAGCCATTGCTATGGTAGCAGATGTCTCCGTTGAGAAGGAAGTTAATGACTTCGTCTCGACTGTTGTATCTGAATTCGGTGGACTGGATGTTGTGCGCGAACAGTTTCACGATCTCTCTATAAAAATGAACTCACATTGAGGGAAGATGGTTGCAAATGCGGGCGTGGCTGTCCTCACTTCGATCCTTGACAGTAAGTTTACTTTTTTCATGACTGGCTATCTGTGGCTTCATAATTAAACAGCAACCATGGAGGAGTGGGAACGCGTCTTCAACATAAATATCAAGGGCACTCTTCTGTGCTACAAAGCTGCAGCCAAAGTAATGATTGAGCAAAACCGTGGAGGTAGAATCATTGGTATGTATCGATTTTCGCCCAAAAACAACTCTATTGAAATTTCCAGGCGCTTCGTCACTGGCTGGCAAGAAAAGTAGGAGAAGATGCTCTGTTTGTGTTGTGATATCTTACTAATACACCACTCTTCAGCTGCACCTCTATGCAGTACATATGGATGCACCAAATTCGCTGTCAGGTGTTTGACTCAAACGGCAGGTGAGTCTCTAGTAAGTTAGTTATGTGTAATACTTACAGAAAAAACTAGCTCATGAGTTCGGAAAGTTCAATATAACCGTTAATGCGTATATCTGCTACATTAAATGAAGATTTCATGGTCTGATTGTCTATCCAGTTATGCTCCTGGATTCATTGATACCCCGCTCCGTGCGTTATCTAATGATACTGTTTGCTGCAGATCTCTATCTTACCCAATTTGATTTCAGTTGCAAGAGCGGACATTCGTGTTGGAGAATTGACGGGAAGTGAACCTGGTGCCTACAAAGAAGCGGTTTGAACTGAGTCCAGTCAAGCCCAATGCCTTTTTGCTCAAACTTGTCTAGATGAAACACCAGTCAGTCTTGGGTCGGCTTGGACAACCGGAGGAAATTGCCAACTTGGTTTCCTTCCTTACTTCCGATGAGTCTTCTTTTATAACTGGTGCGTTTTTCCTCTTTCACATTTTATCACTGTTAATACTGGATTTAGGACAAACTATCTCTATTGACGGAGGAGTCTGGTTTGATTAAGTAGAAATTAGCCTTTGTTAAACTTGCAAGTTTATATGAACAGATATCAATGACTATCCTCGGCTCCGCAAAACAGGATCGTAAAATCAAGACACACGCACTTGTAATACTTACAGGAAAAAAGGATACCGTTTTATATCATGGTGAGCTATTGGATAGCTGTTGGATACGGAATCCATGGCGATGGCAGGTAATGGACTCTCAGGTACATTCCTCCAGTTTGCCTCCGAGAATTGTGACCGTAACGAAGATTTTCCTACTGTTCCTTTTTCATGTTGATACTTCGAGACTATAACGTATCCTCCATCTTCGAGTAACGCACTCTGTATTCTGTACTCTTCAGTATTCTTTCATGAACATCTGTTAAAGAGATCTGCCGATAGTCACCTGTCAAGTTATTTTGTTGATGTGATTCACGTGAATGACTGTGATAACCAGACAAACTCTGTAAGGAACACACTGTAAACAGTCATTGAGTTGTGCCCAGGGATCTGTCTTTATACATAGCTTCGCCGCATCTTGGCTTCGCCCATTGCAGTTATATTGAGTCAATGTTGAGTCAAGACGAACCGTCTCTCCTATGGTCAGTTGTCTTCAAAAATTACGTAACAACGATCACTCAGTTCCCATCACGATTCTTCCTCAGAAAAAACGTTTTAATGGAGGTTAGGATCCTCATCTTACATTCCCCATCATGAAATAACCTGGACACCTAAGTCAGGTCCTAAATTCTCACTCTGCCCTCCTCTCCAATTACGAAGTCCTTACTCTCCTTCAAGAACTTGAACACACGCACCTCGAACGCTCTAAGGCAGCTGTTCGAATTAAGAAAGAAGAGGAAGCTGCAGGTGCTCCTCCGACACATACCAATCCAATTCCTGACATCTCTGAAAACATTCGTACCATTCAAGTTGAAGTGTACATTCTCTTGATTTCATTACATTGAAAGACTGATATATGATTCCAGGCAATTCGATATCTCAAATCTGACTACCTCCCTACATCTGCTCAAAGTCCAAATGGAATAACTCAATTGGTCAAAGACATCTCATCATACGATCTTACAAAAGCCGAAAAACTCCAGATTGTAAATTTAGCACCTATAACCGCCGTTGAACTCTATGTAGTATGTCATTCTTTCTCCCCCCTATCTCTAATATCTTACTACTCCCCTCATCAGATCGTAGAAGAACTAGAAGATCGCTTGGGTGATTCTTTAGATTCCATCCTATCGAGGGTGAAATCCTCTCTCTCTATGACGATATCAACTCAATCGACGGTCAATGGCATGTCAAGAAAAGACAAAGAGCCGTTATTCCTTGAGGATACGACAGGAGGATGGGATGACATAGATGCAGATGCGATCATCGATGACCTCGAATTTGTGGATCAAGGTGAAGGCGCTGGTATTGAGGGTGACTTGGACGTTGAGGACGAGTGATAAACTGGCTGGAGCAATAATCTGATACACTCGCATTTTACAACCTCCCCCAGTAGGTTTGACCGTATAGCGTCTTCGCTTTCAGGGCTTGTCGTATAACACATTGGGAGGTTATAAAACAGGAAACTAGCGTTGCAGACGGATAGAGTTGCTGACTTAAAGTACAATGTATCTGATCAGTGGATTTTATCTAGGGTGCAGGGTTGCGGTGTAACAGATTTGGCAGGACAAAGCGATGTCAAAGCGATGTCGCGTAACTAAATAGAAGGGTGTGAATTATCAGTGGAGAAGAGAAGCGTTTCACCTGAGACTCGGTGTTGGTGACACGCGAAGCTGGACTTGACAATAGACTTTTGAAGCAGCACGCATTTGTCCAACTCAACTTGGGAGACAATAGTTCCTCCACTACAATAGCACAATAGCACTTCTCATTGATACCCTAAGCAGATGCTTCCACTACCAATGATCATAGGTGATGGTCTGAAGCTTGGTCTGAAATATGACTGGGGTCTTCACTATCTCTTCAGCCTACACAAATACATTGCTCGTAAGACTTCAGCCAGCCTCAATTTTCATCTTTATTCAATTGTCACATATCACTGGTTCCATGGCATGCCCCGGACGCGATAAAGTCTTTGCGTATCAGCTGCTAAGGTGAAGCTTGTCTGCAGTGTATACAAACACTTTGAACATGTAGCTGAAGACAGACATGACATCGCAATAGCACAAAGACGGACATATATGACATAGCATACATGCCCCCAGAATTCAGGAACACTTTGCATCGTATCGTGCGACCACTGAGTTCAAATTAGTTACATACATGAGAGCCCAAAGGCATGAATTCTGCTTGAGTGATTTAGTTGGAGAACTATCGCTGCGGTAACAAGGACGAGATTAAGGAGAGATTATGTAAACATCTTACTACCAAACAAGCGTCAAATAGACACAGAGACAACAGAGCGGAAACTTCATACTCAGTCTACGACCGCAACGCGTTGCAAGTGTGTCTTACGGACCTTAATCCTCAAAATATACTGAACCTAGTATTCAGGCTTCAAAGCACTCGAAAACTCATGAATAGACCAGGCATGTATATACGATTGGCAGCCCTTCTCTCCGGGTCTGAAGGCATCGCTCACGGGTGATCTTGTGCAGGCCAGCCACAGCAGAGACCACCGAATCTCTCGGGTAATCCTGGACTCACAAATCAATTTCGTCCCCAATTTCCCACATATCCTATGCCTCCACGAAATGTCGGTATCCTTCAAGCCGGTAATTTTGGATCTGGCCTCCAACAGACCGGTCACAGAACACCAGGCCAAGTACCACAAGTGCAATCTATGACGCCACAGCCGATGCCGGGGCTCATACAGTCGAGGGCGCAGGGCATGCATGCATTTGGAGGAGCGCTTGGGCAACATCAGGCAGCGAGCGTGCTACAGCAACCAATACAGTCACAGCAAAATAATGGTATGTGGTTACCATGTTTGTCCGTTCATTGACCGATGGGTCATAGGAACGGCACAGTCAATGACATCAAGTGACGCTGTCAGTTTGGACCTCAATGATTTTCCTGCACTGGGCTCAACACCTCCCTCAAACCCAACGGTTAGCAGCACCAGTGGGACTTCAGGGACTGGAACGAGCTATGCGAGTCAGGCGGGTACAGGTGTTCAGCTAGGAGGAGTAGGTCCAGCAGGATCAGGCAGCATTGGAGTTGGAACAGCAACCGCAAATCAAACACGAGATTTCACAGCGGATGATTTCCCTGCACTTGGTGGGCAAAGTCAATCGCAAAATCAAAACTTGTCCCATAACCAAAGTACGGGCCAAGAGAATCATCCGCACCCTCCGGGGCTCAACGGTTTTCATTCGGATCATTCGCAACAGCAGCACCGGCAGAATCCCTTGGGCGGGCTAGGTGTCAGCATACCACCTGGTACACCAGGCACGCTGAATCTAGGTGCAACACAGGCAAGAAACGTACATCATGGGTTTCAACAGGGACAGGGGGATGTAGATAAGCAACAACTTCAAAGGGTGAGTCCACTCATTCTTATAAGAGGGTTATCCTGTTCGGCGGTGCTAATGTGTTCGTTCTGTCGGCATTAAGAATAACTATTCTCTGAAGCTGGGTCAATCATCACTTGCAGCATGGAACTCTCCAAATCCTCCACCATCAACGAACACTAACATAGTGCGTGGCTCGACGCAATCCCGTGCTTCTGTAGCATTGACTAGTTTCTGAGACAGAATGGACCACATTCACAAAGTATACCCACACATTTAAGTACGTTGGGCATTCCATCACCATCAGGGGGATTGTTTCCTCAGGCGCCGGGTCTTGGGGCAAATAGTGGAGCAAAATCGACACTATTTTCGAATGGAGCGACACAAGGTGACTCACATACGACTGTACCTTCACACCCACCTTCAAATCCAAACACATCGACGAATCACAATGCGTCATCACTGCAGAATAGTGCGGCTTCAAATCAACCACATCCGCAGACGCCCGCACAGCAGGTTCTCATTAGTCCGGCAGATAGATGGGGTCTTCTGGGGCTCTTAGAGATGATAAAAAATGCCAGTGCAGACGTTGATGGAGGGCTGAGTAGCATGGGAACAGACCTAGGTACTATGGGTTTGGACATGAATTATCCAGGGTGAAGATCGAACTGTTGGCAGGACTAGATCATCTGTTAACTTTGTGTTCTACAGGAATTTATACCCAACATTCATTACACCTTGGGCAGACCAGTCAGCAGCGCACTCGGTGGAACCAGACTTCAATCTTCCCGCATGTTACCTCAGCGTACATGCACCTCCACCGGGACCGCGGAAGGCGGCCGGGTTCAGTGATGAAACACTATTTTTCATGTTCTATTCGAGTCCACGCGATGCACTCCAGGAAGTGGCTGCTCAGGAATTGTGAGTTTTTCTGATCTTTCCTCTTACTTTTACATGCGCTTTCAACGTCTTTCATACTTTCACGCAGTATCTCATTTCGTTGACATTTAATTAACCGTTTCCTTCTCCACTAGGTTCAATCGCAACTGGCGTTACCACAAAGAGCTGCGTCTCTGGATCACGAAGGAAACTGGTACAATAACTTCCCAGAAAGTACAGGGCGGAGAACAAGGACAATTTATGATCTGGGATCCTGAGAACTGGTGCAAAGAGAGAAAGGAAATGACTATGCGATACACTGATATCGAGGAGAAGACTCCAGTGTTAGCCGACACACTTACACTCAACCCAGAAGACCAGGATCAAGACGAACCTCAACAGCAGCCCGTTCAAGGTCAGCTCAGTATTCAAATGCAGTCTCAGCGAAGCTCGTTCCAGATGGGCATGGCAAGCTTGTGAAAGAACCATCAGCAATTTATCATTTTTTTCATATCATCTTTGTGTGTCTGCCTTTTGCGTGCGTGCATCAGTGCCTCTCTTTCCTACTCGTTGTTTCTCAGTCCGTGTAATGAACTGTGTAACTCTATACTTAATCGTCCCGATTGCCATTTGCCGTATCCACTGTTGGCAGCCAATGATGCTAAGGTTCCCCACTAGTGCATGCTTGTAGAAATGATCAGAAAGCAGAAACGGCTTTGAATCGCGAGTTTGGCGTACACCAAAGGGTGGCGCTGACAGAAATTAATTAGCGTTTAGTTGATCGACTACAAGAAATGCCGTGTGAAATTGGTTTATGGCTGATGATCGCAACGACACACACCTTAAACTTTACTTACATCCCTCAGCGCAGTATGGCCCTTATATCACAGATAAAGAGGCTAATTGTCAGCATACTTCATCACTTTTTGTGGGTGTGGTCCGCGAGACTGTGGCTTCCACGATTCTTGAACACTGGAAAAATCGAAAATTCAATGGCTGAAATTCGGCTCCCCCCTTTCAATCGTTCCGGACATATTGCACATGCAAAGAGGTGTATATCCAGTATGCACTGCTATCACACTTATTCCTTACTTTGTTCTGATCAATCATAGCGTTGCCAAAATCGCAGACAGTGCTTGATGCGTCGAGGTATGTGTCGAACGCAAATCTGGTTCATTTTCGTTCGTAATACGCCGATTCTAGACTAGCTCTTGCATTTTATAACCTAGGTATACTTGATCTCCTGGGAGAACGGGAAGATGGAACTGTGTCGCCACAATGGCAAAAGGATGGATGGACTGAGTGGCTGTGGGCTCAACAAACGCGTACGTGGCCTTGTCTTGCTGCATATCGGTTCTGTCTCTCTAGGTCTGCGTTGAACACATGGTATCTCAGATGGAAAGTCTGGATCAGGCTTCCGCCCTGGTCCATTCATGACCACTCATCCACCAGAAAACAAGGTATGGGCTTCTAGCATAGGCTAACAGGGTACTGATGTGTTTGTAACGTGCATCTTATCCTTAGATGGAAACTTCGGAGCATGATGCACCTCATGTCATTATGACCTATACCGCACTGTTGTCCCTTGCCATTCTCAGAGACGATTTCTCGAAGTTGGACCGACCCGGACTCATTACATTGTTACGTACCTGTCAACAAGAAGATGGAAGGTTCGTCAGTTGCATGATTGATCTCCGCGTGTCTTTAGTCTCTCCACTGTTAGACTTACAGACTCGGTATTTCTAGCTTTACGACTACTCCCAAAAGTAGGGAGAATGATCTACGAACCCTTTATTGCGCATTTGTAATAAGCGCATTGCTGGATGACTGGTCCGGGGTAGATGTAGAACGTGCCAAGGCATTCATCGCGTCATGCAGAGTAAGGCTTGTCTTCGTTGCAGCCTTATGCGTGTTACTGAATTTAGTTTCAACAGACATATGAAGGTGGATACGGTCAAGCGCCTTTCTGTGAAGCTCAGGGTGCGCAATTTCGTCCTAAATATGCTCTTTTGGCTGATCACACTTTCATGGTGCTTTCGCTAAATACAGGAGGAACGACCTATATCGCACTGGCTTCTCTTTATCTTGCACCATCCAGCGCCGAGAATGACCCTCTCACACCAATAGAGAAAGCCCAGACAACTCGGTGGCTGGTCAGCAACCAGGCTGCTGTAAACAGGAACGACGTATCATCAGGTGGATTTTCAGGGCGCACTGGCAAGATCGCCGATAGCTGTTATTGTTTTTGGTGTGGTGCTGCTCTTAAGGTGAGCTTAAAAAATTGAACATATCTCGTGTATTCTGACTCACAAAAACGATCAGATTTTGAAACAAGATCATTTGATAGATACCAAAGCTCTTTCTCTATTCTTATCCAAGTGCCAGTTCAAGTATGGAGGTATCTCGAAATGTCAAGGAGAACATTCTGGTATACCTAATTTATCTTGCACGGGAGACAGACAACTAAGATCTTGGATTCAGACCCATATCATACGTACCTTTCGATTGCGGCGCTCTGCATATATCCACCATCCCATCTATCAGCTGAAGAAAAACCTGAGTCCTGGAAATTTCCCATACTTGATCCATTGCTCAACGCTCGTATGGAAACAGCAGAGTGGGCAAAGAAGTATATCTCCAATAAAGGACAATGAATCAAATTCCAGCGTTTATCAAACGGATCATTTCGACATATCTATATAAATCTAAGTACAAATTGTTGACCATATTTTTTCCTCATGAATGCACTAGATACTCGTGTACTCATTCTAGCATGTATTGCTTATATCCGCACCACAAAGAACTTGGTGACACAATATCAACATTTTTAAATTGATATCCGCGTTTTCTTATGACCTCTTGAATATGTTTCGCTCCTTTTCCACTTCTGTAAGGTTTGCTGATGTTAGTTTTCCATGACTCCTGTAAGTCATATCTTTTCTTGAAGGTTTTAAGTCGTCTTTTGCTAAGAGTCAGCCATTGTTATAGTATTGTTCACACCATGAGGGCTCATAGTCGAAAGGGTCAAATGATAGAATACAAAACTAAACGTTAGATTCAAGTGTCAATGGACAAGTGTGCTAATCTCAGTCTCTCAAGGGCAAGAATTGAGGTATACAAATAGCTAGTAACTGGTTTTCATTTGCAAATTTTGATGATGACAACAATGTTGGAATATCGAACACTATACAATTAGCTTAGGGTTTTGTGTCTTGATGGATGAAATGTTTCATGTTACTGTTCTAGATACAGATCAATAGTTTATTTAGAAATAAATGTACGTTGCACGTTCGCAACGAGTTTACTCCCGATATTGCGTTACTCGTCCTTCACTCAACAAACAACCAAACTGATGAGGAAATGAAACGCATGCTAATGCCCTATTGTCATACTGTGAATCTGTCAGGGATTGACACACATTCTACATCTCAACGCTCTGTTGTACATTGTCCTGATGGGCTGCTGGAAATCCTTGTCAGGAACGACAAAAACCTTGATCCCATCATTCTGATCAGAACAAAATAATACAGTTGGTGTGACTGTATCTGCATTATTAATCAATGTAACATCCAACAGTCTAACATGACTGTTGGTTGCTATCCAATGACAACTTACAAGAGAACTTATAATAATGTCGTCAGGAGCGGTTCTCTTCCTTCTATTCTTCCCGGACGCTTATTTCTCAGCTGTCGACTGCGTTGACCGCTTTCTCCTCGCTTTCTTGAAGCAAACATTCATTCTAGACCTTCGCAAGTCGGGGGATTTCAGTCATCTTTATTTCTTGGAATCGTTTATTTGGAGATATTTCGCACACGGGGACAATTGCCTCACGTAGAAGATGAAGTTCATCACCACAGTTTTGGCCACACTCTCTATCATAATTTCTGTCTCCAGTGTTCCCATGAAACGAGATGTTGATCCATCACTCGTCCCAGAGTTTGGTGTTCAATCAGGTGTTAATCCAACTGGAACAGGCGACTGTGACGGAATAACCAATGACGCGGGACAAATTGTCAAAATTCCTTGTTCCTGTCCACCCGATAGGACTATCTTTATCCAGGTGTGTTCCTCTCTGTCTGATAACTCGAAGCCGATCTGAATAGACTGACTGGCGTGATGCAAGTCTCTGAATGCAAACGTCAATGCGGGCCATGCTGTCAACAATCTAGGAATCAGTGTCTCCTTTCCTACAGGTTCTTCAAAAGAAGACAAACTTGCAAGAATCCAGGCATCATTAGTCACTTTACAGAACCTAGAGGGTCCCGGTGTTGGATGCCCAGCGGCCTCCACTACATATCTGGCTCAACAGAAAGCCATTCAGGATGGTACTGACGTCACCAGTCCTCTGCAAGTTGCAGTACCAACTCCGGCATCACCAAACAACGGTATTGGTGCTGCCCTTGTTCCGGATTTTGGTATACAGTCTGGTGTAAACCCAACTGGAACCGGCGATTGCGATGGAACTACGAATGACGCTGGACAGGTAGTGAAAATACCCTGTTCGTGCCCTCCAGATCGCGCATCTTTCATCCAGGTCTGTACTCCTGGCATATCTCCCGACCTTTGATTTGAACATTAACTTGACGTATTATTCAGTCTCTTAATCAGAACGTCGCCGCAGGACATGCCGTCAATAACCCAAGTGTCCTTGTTTCATTCCCAACGGATGATTCGAATGCATCCAAGATTACAAGGATTCAAGCCGTACTCACTACGTTACAGAACTTAAGAGGGCCAGGCGTTGGTTGCCCTGCTGCCTCGACTACATTACTTGTGAGTCACCTGCAGCCGGAATTCACTTACTCATTTTTATTCATATCTCTGTAATTAGGGTCAGTTGAAGGCCCTCCAAACGGCTTGATTGGGACCAGATTTTCTGTAGATACAGAGATGCTAATTTATGAGTCCTGGAAATAATGCTAGTCTATCTGATTGATTGTTCTACGTGATGACGGTTTTATCGGCATATTGAAGATGACGAGAAATGAGGTAGGTTTGCAATTAGTCAAGATTTAACGTGAAGGCTGTGGTGATAACCTGCACAAGGTTTGACGAAACAGATGGTCCATGATTCACGTCGTAGCATACAGAGCCGCTCGTAATTAGAGCCATGGAATGGGGTAAGATAACTTTCAGATTGCCAAGTATCAAAGTTTACATAGTGGTATGAGGACTTAATCTCAGAAACATGGAATACAGTGTCTGTTCATAAAAGTAGAAATAAAAGTAGAAGATAACTGTTTACCCTTGATAGCAAAGCTACCAGGCTGAGAATTCGGCATTCTACATGATACCTGTGTCAAGGATTCAGTACTGCCAGAAATCGAAAGAAGTTGGTGAAACATCAGATAGCTAGGTAGAAGGAATTTCTGCATGATGGAGCGCGGTGTCTAGTCGCTACTAGGAAACACGGACCATAGCAAGGGTTCATCGCGTGGTAGAAACCGTTGCAAGAAAGCATGACACTTACCCTGGTTTGATCACAAGCGTTTGAGAGAGAAAGACAAAAATTTTTAAGTCAGTTGACCAACTAACCATCAGGTGAAAATCCACGTGACCCAGATTTCCCAGCCTACTTCAAGTCGCTTGTACGTACAGGCGACCATTGCTGCATCGGGAATCAAGGCTTTGACGCATCTATCAGTAAAATGAATGGTATCAAATGGAATCACCCGATATTTCTCGAAATTTGACATGTGACCAGCAACATCTAATGCATCACGGATGTCATTGAGTCAGCAGTTACTTGGGATTCAAAGACAAGTTATCCCACGATGAGGGCAGTTCTAGTCGAAGGTGGGTCCGGTGGAGCAGATAGTCTCTACATCGGTGAGGCCGCGAAGCCTCCAGTTGGCCGCCGAGAAGTTTTGGTTCAGGTATGTCAATAGCTCTGCGCCCACTTCTTGCTGTTTTTTGCGAATCAGGTGGCTGACATGCCTATCTCTAGGTTAGAGCCTTCGGTCTCAACCGTATGGACATATTGCAACGCGAGGGGAGATATGTCCTTCCTCCCGGTGTTTCTCCAATTCTTGGCGTTGAGTTTTCAGGAATTATCTCCGATATCGGACCTGAAGTCACAGGGTGGTCTGTTGGAGATCAAGTCTTGGGTCTGGCAGGAGGGGTAAATACTCCTCGAAATAGTCACAACTTGAGTCACAACGATTGCTGTCATACAGGGCGCCTATGCGGAGTACATCGCCGTAGCCTCGACACATGTCATCAAGAAGCCTCCTTCCCTGTCTTGGGTGCAAGCTGCTAGCATTCCAGAAACATTTATAACTGGTAACTGAACCTAATGTCACCGTGGAACAGGTACCTGATGCCACACATAGCATACCAGGCCTTGGTACTGATAGGAAAAATTCAAAAGGGCGATCACGTATTGATTCATGCCGGAGCCTCTGGTGTAGGAATAGCCGCTATACAACTGGCTCGATTCTTTGGAGCGTGAGCGTATCATGGTTTCGATTGCCACCATCCTGACGTCCATTTGAGTCAAACGGTCATAGCAACCACCTCAACGCAAGCTAAGATCGATTGGCTCTTGAACATTCCAGGATGCCCTACGCACGCAGTAAATTACAAAACTGAAGATTTTTCGGTAATGGCGAGAGAGGCTACAGGTGGTCAAGGGGTCAATATGGTCATCGATTGTGTTGGTCAAAGCCACTTTGCCAAGAATATTGACGCGCTAGCCGTCGATGGACGGATGGTAATGCTGGCTATGCTAAGCGGTACCGAGTCTCTCTATTCAGGGAGGCCCCTAATGATGCTTTAATTGGTAGGTTCTGTTGCTGAGAGTGTAAATTTGGCGCCAGTGCTATACAAGCGCCTGCGACTCGAGGGTACCACTTTACGCTCTCGTCCGGCCCAATATCAGGCCGATTTGATAGACGAGTATGACTGCACCAGTTTCTTTTTACAGTTGTTGATCTTTACTCACTAGATTCACATCAAGAATATTTCACCACATCTCGGGGGAAGAAGGGCATGAACCTATCAGGACATACATTCACAAAGTATGATTCTATTTCACGATCCATAAATCTACCTGGTTATTGCCTCTAGGTATTCTCATGGGAACAGATCAACGAAGCACACAAAGAAATGGAGGCAAATCTGAGTATGTGAGTAAATTGTTTCATGGTGCACTAGAACCTGATTAATTAATAATTAATCAGTGGGAAAATTGTCGTGGAGGTCCTTTGATGTTCACGAACCTGTAAAACATAATCTGAAGTTCGAACTTGCTCAAAGATGTGGTCAGATTATTGTTCTTCGGGAAAACACCTATTAAGAATCAGACATCGGAAGCCTGATTGTTCAGATCTTTGCGCCTGTCGAATGCGAGATATTGTAAAGTAAATCACGGTCATGCCTTGGCATATCAAATTTATTCCAAAAACGACTGTTACAAATTTGGAATAATGTAGAGAACGAAATACCCAGCCAGTGATCCTTTGGGCGAAAGTCTATCTCTTTTCATACGACTGTTGTTTGAAAATGTTTGGACTTTTGACAAGCGTTATCTCGTCTCGTGTGCCGGGGGCTGCAAAATATACTTTAGATTTGAAATAGGATGGTCTGATGGCAAGGCACGTCATTCATATATCTGAAGAACGCTTCCGAAAACCAGTCCTCATAAGCTTCGTTCACTCGATGCCCATAAACGGGAATGTCATCTGACAGCGTGCATAAGACGTAGCGTTGTCTGTCAAAAATAGTACTGATGACCCTTGCCTTCCTAAGAGGCGGCCTTCAAACTGCCCGATCCTCTTTCTGAGTCCAACGCCTCAAATCACATCCAAGTGCAAAAGAACCTAAACGGTCCCACAAAACTCCGAGCCTTCGACTACTACGAGAATCAGTCATCATGTGGAGTCTATTTAGTCATGATCGACTAAGTTTCGTGGCATTGGGGACAGTTCTGTGTTGAAGAGATGGCACTGGTAACTGTGATAGCTTGATTCGAACCCGGAGAACAGCAGGATAATAGTACTTGCATGCAGACTAGCCTGGATCCACTAGAGATAATTCATACTTGGTTCCATGCCCATCGGCAGTCCAGAAGAGGACTGTTACCACTAAATGGTGACTGATGAGAAGGGTGTTCCTGTTGGTCCAAGAGAAGTTGATGCTGATGCACAAGTTCTTTGATGTATTAAGGCTAAACCGAATGAAATTGAGTTCATAAATCATGATACGGGAACAAGAGTGAACAGTGTAATTTTACTTGATGCAGTAGACCCGGTGAAGAGAGGACAACAAAAAAGGCTTCTATTAGGCTGTTATTGGATGATCATACATGGATTAAATCTCCGATTGCTGTTGTCATTTTGATGAAGTTGTCAACGTGACGGCGCTGTGATTGTCAACCGGTGGCAGTCAGGTTCATTACAACTCTCAGGTCCACAAGTATTTATGGGCGTCCCATCAACGCTACAAGGAAGTTTCAATCAAGAACTTCCTCTTGAATGCTGATCTAGTTTTTACGATGTTATAAAACGCATGATCTCGGAAACATCGAGTATTCAGCAAAGACGTAGAAAGCAGTGTAACAAATGCATGGAGCAAACTACGCCACGGATCAATATCTGTTGCTTGTAACAGGTTCAGAACGAGTAGATTGTAAGATGGCTCATGACTGCAGTGTTTCGTGGTGGTCCGCCGTGGCCGGAATGAATAATACTATGGCTATGCTTTGGTCCTCTCGCGGCTTCTGTGGGAAGAAACGGGAATTGCTAGTAGCCTGATTACGGGTAACTGTAGTGCTGACAAGTATTCTAGCATTAAAAGTAGTGTAGGCGTCAAATGCCGAACTTGTCATCATTGTTAACTCCATTTTCTTCCCCTGATCTTGGGCGTCGAGCTTTTGCCGCATCATCATCATCATAAGATCCACATCCTTCACACTGCCAACCAAATCACTCGTGAGAGAATTCCTGTTGGGGCGGTTCCGTTCTGGCAATATCTTTTTCGAGTCAATCAAAGTCATCTACTAACACAGAAACTGCGGCAAGTCCCTCTCCTGGGCCTATAAAGTCTACTCGTATTTTCGAATGACTCCTCACTATCATCGTTTTCATCCCACCCAATTCTCTGTGCCCTCCAGTTGGATCAAATTCTCAGTGGCCCTTCCACGTCGCCCATCATCCAGTCCACCCAGTCCTCCACTAAACTAGCCCTCGCACACATGAGCAGCCAAGGAAGCTCTGGAAACATCAAGTCCGGCTCTGGACAAGGAGGTTTGACAGGAGTCAAAGGTGGCGCATCATCAACTGGCGCAGTGTTCTTCTGAGCCACGACCCCCCCATCATGAGACACTACCCCCTGCCTTTCACATGTAGGGTCTCTGTTGTCATCTCCCCAATCATAATCATCATCACGCTTGGCATGTTTATTCTACTCGCCGAACTCGCATGAGTCACAGTCATCATTAAATTCCCCTTAATTCTCACTTAATCGATGGGTCTTGCACCAGGTGCGCAAGGCATAATATGCGGTTGAGAGGTTGCGAAAGAGACAAGGGTTGAGGAGGCTTCTATTAGACCTATCTGTCGAACCAAGCGGACAACAGCGGGTCTCGACTAATAATCGAGTCCTTTTTTTTCATAATCTCGATGCCTTCGCTCTTGTAGACACCTACCATAGCTCCACCTTCGTAGTACTAGCGTTTTCTCCCTCAGTATCCTTTATCTGTTTATATTAATCGTGTACTACATTTTTCTCTTAGCAGACTTTTCGTACAACAGATCGTAATCATAGCAGGCTTTCTCACCTCTGATCTAATCACATGCGAGAAGGGTAACTCATGATGACCGCATTCAGAACTTCGAAAGCATCGGCCTTCGTAATTGCAGCGTTGAATTCCGATGAGCACGGAAGCGGCGCAGATCACTACATTGTTGATATTCTTCCGCTACACGGATGCGGAGGTACAGTGTAAGATTAAGACGCCTATCTTGTCGTCACTTCGTGGATGGTGGACACGAGGCAATTGAGAGTACGATAGTCATCATTAGGTAGTTTCAGACCACTCATCGCGCCTTCATTCCAATATACGCCGTTGTGATTGTGAAGAGACCAAAAAACATACTCGGGATTTCACAAATTGATCGACGATTCAAAGTAGTATAAATCTATTTTCGGAAAAGCTAGTGCAAGCCTTCGTTAAGCAACCAATTTGACATTAGCTTGCGGCAATACGACACACTTGCGGAAAGAAGGACGGGCGTCTGAAATTATGCGTTATAGTTTGGCAGAATTGTTTCCTTCAATATCCGGCAACCAAATTCCCGTTACGAGCTCGTTGCGTTGTCTCGCTTCCCACCATTGCAAGATGACATCAACCACGTCATCCTGGCGCTTACTGAAATTGTGATCAGCATCTTCCATAAGATGTAGAGAGTGTGTTCCGGGCGTCCTGCTTCCCAATGCTTTCGCATAGATCAAGGCATCATACCTGTTGAATACGAGCAATTGTCAGATATGCATCATCCACTTGCACATCAATCAAAGAAGATTTGTAGATCCGGTGACATTGCCTTTCGGATTGCCACAGTTCCAGAGAAACATAGATACTGAGGACAGAAGAAAAACTCACGGAGGAACAGTCTTGTCTGCCAAGCCATGAAGTGTTAAGACATCTGTCTCCCTTGGAAATTGCTCCCAAATGATTGATGTGTTCCAGGAACAAAACTTCTCGACATCGTGGGGATGTATCCTCGCTACAATAGGCTTGCGAGCCACTGTGACGTGCCATTCATAATACCCTTGTTTGGAAAAACTTTCTGACCACCGCTGCGACCCCGCGGATTCTAACATTGAACCATTTGGCGAGGGAATACAACCGTCCGAAACGTGGCGAGGATGCCGCAACCGACCAAAAAGAGCAAGGTGTTACAAAAAACCGATGAGGGAACGGAGAGAAGCAGAAATCAGCATCTAAATGGGCAAAAATAGAACAGGAGAGGCACAAGAAGGTAGATCGTTACCCAGTATTTTCTTTTGAGATGGTTTGAGAAGATATAGAGAAAAAAATTGGTGTGAGCGAAATGGTATTTGCGGAGCATAGCAGAATATTTGAGGCTTCTTTAGGTATACTCACCCACATGCGGTACCGACCCGAGACGTTGATGAAAGCAGGAACCTTCCTTCCAATTTCCGTAGTTGAGATCCATCGAAACCCAACGAGTGATCCACGGGAATGGCCTACGACCAGCTCGATTTTATAACCATATTTCGATTGAAGATAAGCGACGACGGCGTTTAAATCTTCTAAGTCCTCTTCAAGAGCCCCTTGTTTCCATGTACCACCAGTTTCATGATTACCTCTACGATGATAGGAATAAGAATCTATCAAGGAGCGATGAGAAGAACAAGAACATACCGGAAATCGAAACGAAACGAGTCCATCGGCAAGCGATGAGCGAGATGACGTTGAAACAGGTAGTCCTTGTGGCTGGAACACCGAAATCAGAACAGACTGATATGTCTCTTTCAGACAACGATAGAGCAGAGTCCCGGTGCCAGGGCAGTCCTTGCCCAGCAGAAAACAAAGATGAAGCACAGCACATCATCATTTTGCTCACCCCATTGTCCCGTGTAAAATCTGTAGTCAGATGCGAACGCAGGTTTCGAACACGAATTTGATTGCACAGGATCCATCAACATCAGAGGTGCAGAAGACCCAAAGAACCATTGATCCATTTTCGTTTCGATTGGTCATCACGAAGTAGTTATTCATTTCCGGAAGTCAGACAATCGAAACGCTTGAGTAACAATGGTTCTCACCAATGCAAGCTCTCTATCCTTTGTCTCTGTCCCTGGGATGTACTGCTCGAGTACACCGCATATGGACAGCTCAGGCTGATTCGGATGGGGTATGTAGATTTTGGTGCTCGCGCGCTCACCGGCCATGCTAGATGATCAGAAAGAAGGGGTACTCTTAAGAGAAGGAACTGAGGTTAACACACAAAGCAGCTCATAAAGTAGGCCGGCATCCCGGTCTGATGGTTACCGGGACACCGGAAATAATCGAAGCCTTATTCAAATGCTTTGGAGTCGAGCTACATTGTACAGTCAACTGAAAAGATGCCAGAATTGATGATCTGTTAATCTGATAGCTCAAGGGCATGACAGAATTGATTAACAGTGATTTCGGTTCAAAATGATGACTGTTATAACTGGATCTGAGAGTTTGATCATTGAATTTAAAAATTATGTTCCTCACATGTCAATGTTACTATTTTATTGTCAGTTCTGAACTTCTGCATAAAGGCCTGCAATTCTGACCTGTGCTCTGCTTCACAAGGTGACTTCTTTTTTCTGTTTTCTGACATCTGTTATCAATGGTGGGTCACGAATCTGTCTCGTTACAGTAGCTTTGGGCTGTCAGCATTCTCCTGACAGTGTACTAGTTCATTCTAGTCTATACTATCCATTCTTCTTTACTCTATCATCTAGACTAAGATACTTTATTATCTAGACTAAGATGTATTACTGTATCCCAATTGTTCTGGATAAGAATAAATCTTATCCATCTTCCTGTTCTACAGACATTTGTTTTCCACCCTCTTGACAGCAATGGAGACAAACAGGAGAAATTTCTGAAAAATATGACAATCTCTCATACTTCAGTGATGAGAGATGCAGCAGCCCAAGAAATTATCGAAATAGCCGCCAGTGATAAGCTTCATCACATAATTGAGCAGCCATTTGATTCATTTAGATGTCTCTAACAGTCTGAAAGACATCCATGTTCATATTAAATTTGAGACTGCTTGAATGTTACATAATATTCTCAGATTCTTTCACCGAATCATAATCAGTGGCAAAATATCATTGAGAAAATGGATGAAAAATTCTTTAGCGTCGTTAAAAACAATCCAGAACTGTGGAATTCATTTCCACAGCTGCTAAATTGAATCTTTTTTTATTCTTTGCACTTAATTGATAAGACAATTTTAGTGGTCAAAATGAGGTTCGAACATCCAACCGCATGTGAGATCCTGCGCTCAAGACCTATACTCGAACAACTCATTTTATGCTCTGGTGACATAGACCTATTAGTAAACACGTTTGCCTACAAAGATATGCATACAAAGATATGCACCGATGTGATGATAAGGAACCAAAAGGCATGATTATAGGTCATGGTAGTAACATGCTAAAGCGATGTAATAAAACTCAAGCCTGCAGTGCCCTCTTGCCCAATATCCTCGTCTTCACGCTCTTCCTTTGCAAACCAGCCTTTGCACTGACAACTTTGTCCTTCTTTCCCGATGCAGCGTCAACCCGTTTTCGTTTGAGCCCAGATGACTTCAGCTGAGGTTCTGTTGACGGGACTGCAGGATCCGATTCCTTCGTTTGGTGAACTGTCGAGGAATCAACCACGGGTTGTGCTTGCTGATCATTTTTGATGAACTTTGTGGCAAGCTCTGTCCTAGATGAAACAACGGATCCATTTCCTTCCTTCTCGGATTTCACCTTTTTCCTCGGTTTTTCACTCTCCTCACTCTCGCCTTCCTGGACAGGTCGTTTCCCATTGGCCTGTGTTTTGTGTACCTTCACCTTCTCCTCTTCATTCTGCATCAATTCGGTCCACCGTTCGTTCAAATCGCAACTCCAGATAGGCAAACTAACACTAGTACTAGTCTTGAGCATCAATGACTGAATGTTATCCCAGCCGCCTTTGGTATAATATGCAACCGCAGGTATGACTTTGCAGATATTGGAGAGGGCCTGTGCAGGTGTGTGGTTGAGCGTTGCAACCTTAATCGACCTGGATTGGCGAGGGAAAGGATAGAGTGACGGACGCCATATAAACACGAGCCAGTCGCAATATTCAATGACACAGGCGGAGGCAGAGTGCGTGGTATATAACATTTTGATTTGTACAAATGTGTTCGTTTCAGTTGATTCGAATGGCAGTGCATGAGCATTTTACAAAAGATATAGGGAAGACAAAGCGTACGTGCATGTGCCATTATTTCGGTGCATACACGTTGTAGAGATGGCTCGCTCGAGTTCACCTTTCAGATCTTTGCGGGTAAGACGCACCGGGATAGGTTGTCTTTGATCAGAAAGAGAGGTGAACAATCATTAAGATTAAGTGACGAAAGATACCAAAAAAGATGGTGCGGCGCAAGAAAAAAACTTTTGTTAATATCGTACAGATGGAAAAACGCAAAAGGCAGACGCACTTCTTAGCCTCAAACCATTTTGAGCCTAGCAACTTTGGAAGTAATGGGATGACTCTGTCATCGGCCAGGAAGAGCCCGTTTTCCTTCAACAACAGCCGGCGTGCTTCGAACGCTTTGAATTTTCCCTTTAATTTCGCAATACCAACGACACGAGATATAAACTTGATGTTTTTACTCTCCAGAAGGTCTTTGTATTCTCGCTGCGGATCCTTCGTAATTAAACAGATAGACGTTGTTCTGGGGTCGACAAGAGGGTGCTCGATTGGACTAGATGTGAAGAAGACTCGCTGTCAGACCACTGATACATAGAGGATAATACCAAAGGACATACATTTTGATGGGCTTGATTTTATCCTTGAGAGGAATTTGCTTGATAGTAACATTTAGCCAGATGATGGGCTCCTTTCCTAGAAGCAGCTCGGTTTCTTCTGCCTGTGCTTGTTTTTTCTTCTCGTAAGCATACAAAGCTTCAAGCGCCTTGGAGATTTGTGATGGGGATACACGGCCATCTAGTTTATCTTCCGTCATGGTTTGTGAATTAGTGAGAAAAAACAGAGGTATTTGTCATTGCTTGGTTATCTCATAGAGAATGACAGGCTTAATGACAGGCTCAAACTGGGTAATCATCTTGTTCATGAGTGGATTAAATATGTAACATTTCATGGTCATGGGGGAAGCAATGTTCAACCAGGGGAGGGTCGTCAGAAATCAATGGCAGTGTCAATAATGAATTATCAGATATACATATAAACTGAAAGGAGGGATATTTA
>Ga0153920_1000263_pt1 | contig 21051 bp, 16 predicted proteins | sample TSNJ004MetaG_FD_104713 | JGI IMG/M metagenome (GOLD analysis project Ga0153920, IMG submission 104713) | Attine ant fungus gardens microbial communities from New Jersey, USA - TSNJ004 MetaG | ecosystem: Host-associated > Fungi > Mycelium > Unclassified | place: USA: New Jersey, Brendon T. Byrne...
GACAAGCGATAAACCTTTGCGCAGGATTAAGCGTCGGCATATAACCACCAAATATTATGTTTGATTTACGAAAACAGATTGCGGATAGTTCAGTTTGTTACATCGCTGTCGCTCCGACAAACTATAACTTCCGCAATGACATGATTCTTATATGTCATCCTGTCTTCCGGGCTTCCTGCCCTCTGTCCTTCTTTTGTTTGTCTCATGTTTGATTTAAAATAATACCAACTATTTCTTTAGCGGTAATATTCAAACAATCCCTGTTTTCACAGGTTGTCTGCCTTCTCTCCCATAAACAAGGATTAATTATACAGTTGTGATTTGCTTTAATCGCAACAACATTTTCCGATTGCGGGATTAACTTCTTATCATCGGTAGGTCCGAAAATAGCATAAGTTTTTGTTTTTAATGCAACCCCGATATGCAAAGGCGCCGAATCCGAACACACAAACTTTTCCGCTTGAGAAATCAATGCCGCCAGTTCGCTCAAACTCTTTGTTTTACCGTAGTAATCTTCGAACTCGTTTTTGCGGACAGTTTTTCTTATAATGTCGATACATTCCTTATCATCAGGTCCGCCAACCAGAATGACTTTTTTATTCGCTTCTACAAGCAAATCAATAATCTCTGCCCAGGTTTCGGCAGGAATAGTTTTTATCATTCCTTTTTCAATGCTCAATTTGCTGACTCCGGGATGAATTAATACTGAATTCGGGATTTTTTCTTTAATTTCAATATTTATTTCAGGCAATGCAGTTTTATGTTTAGTAATCGGTAAAACCAAATCATGATACATATTGCAGGCGTATTGATTTTTATTCAAAGGCACGGCTTTTGTAAGCAGTTTTTGACTTAAAACTCCCGTATCATAGCCGTAACGCTTTTTTATTCCCGTGAGCCACAGCAAAATACTTATAAATTTATTCCCGCCTGAAGATATCACAATATCAAATTTACCTTTTCTTGCAAGAAAAATAAGTTTTAATAATTCCGAATATTTATTTTTACCTTTAACCTCAATTAAAAACAAGTCATTTATAACATCAGTCAAGTCTTTCACTCCCTTGCTTCTGGGTTCAAGCGCGAGAGTAATTTTTGAATTCGGGAATTCTTTTTTCAACGAAATTAATGCCGGCAAGAAGAAAATCTCATCACCTATACCGCCAAAGTTTATTGCTAATATATTTGTAAAATCTTTCATATCAGATATTTTACACCAAAAATATTTTTTATAAAGAAAAAACAAAAACGAAATATTATTAATATTTTTTTTATGATATATTACCCATATGGTTAATAAAGTTACGACAGCAACGATAATAGGTTTAAACGCTTACAGAGTAGATGTAGAGGTGGATGTAGTAAACTCACTGCCCGGAATTTCTATTGTAGGACTGCCTGATACTGCGGTAAGCGAAGCAAGAGACAGGGTGCGTTCTGCGGTAAAAAATTCAGAATTTACTTTTCCTGCAAAAAAAATTGTAATCAATCTTGCGCCTGCCGATTTGAAAAAAGAAGGCTCAAATTTCGATCTTCCGATTGCAGTCGGAGTGCTTATAGAGGAAGAAGTCATTGATTCCGAGAAAATAAAAGATTACGCATTTTTGGGTGAGTTATCGCTCGACGGAACTTTGAGAAGCGTTAACGGGGTTCTCCCTTTAATACTTGGACTTAAAGAAATCGGCGTAAAAAATGTAATTGTCCCTGTTATTAATGCAAAAGAAGCAGCTCTCGTAGACGGAATAAACGTTTTCGGCGCAAATAATCTTTCTGAAGTTGTGAATCATTTTTTAGAAATGCCTATTGTTCAGACGAAGATTAATATTCAAGAATATCTGAGTGAAAAATCAAATCAAGAATATATATATGATTTTAAGGATGTAAAAGGTCAGCAAAAAGCAAAAAGGGCTTTAGAGATTGCTGCTGCCGGCGGTCATAATTTATTGATGATAGGAACTCCGGGATCAGGTAAAACTCTTATGGCAAAATGTTTTGCTTCAATTCTGCCGCCATTAGAGCTGCAGGAAGCGCTTGAATTGACTAAAATTTACAGTATCTGCGGGCTTTTATCAAATGAAGAACCGCTGATGACTAAAAGACCTTTTAGAAGTGTTCACCATAAGGCTTCCGCAAACGGCATAATAGGCGGCGGCTCAAATCCAAAACCCGGTGAAATAACACTTTCACACAGAGGCGTGCTTTTCTTAGACGAAATGATAGAATTCCCCAGAAATGTGCTGGAAGTTTTAAGACAGCCTTTAGAAGACGGTGAAATCGTCATATCACGCGCAAAACATTCAATAAAATATCCCGCGAAATTTATGCTTTTGGGCGCAATGAATCCTTGTCCGTGCGGTTTTCTCGGAGATAAAGAAAAACACTGTACTTGTTCGGATTTCCAAATTGACAGATATTTATCCCGTCTTTCAGGACCGCTTTTGGACAGAATTGACCTGCAAATTGATGTTCCGCGGCTTACGACCGAGGAATTGATAAACACTAATACAGAAAGCGAAAGTTCATCGCAAATCCGTCAACGAGTGATAAATGCGCGTAAAATTCAGGCAATAAGATACAAAAATGAAAATATTCTGACAAATTCCGAGTTAAATTCAAAACAAATAAAAAAATATTGCAAGATTGACAAAACGGCAGAAGAAATCTTTAAAGTCGCTATAATTAAATACCAACTTTCGGGACGCCGTTATGACAGAACACTTAAACTGGCGCGGACAATCGCTGATTTGGATAATTCGGAAGCAATAACACAAAATCATTTAATGCAGGCTTTGCAATATAAAATGTTTGATAAAGAATCGTTATATAATAAAGTCTAAAGGTCCCAATTTAAGAGATATATTTACATGCCTGTTAAGATGTAAGGTTAAAAAATCCTGCAACAAGCCCGAACACTGCCGAAATACCAAGGTAAAACAAAGGACTTCTTTTATCAGATAAACTCGCCATAAAAAGAGCGGCGAGCAGAAAAAATCCAAGTAAATTTATATTGTTTATAAACATATCAATCCCGACAGCCGCCAATAATCCGCAGCCTGTAGGTTTTAACATATAAATTACCGATTGTACATATTTGTTTTTTTTGAATTTCTCCAGTAATTTAGAAATAATTATAACTATTATAAAAGAAGGCAAGACAACAGCAAAAGTAGCTATCATTGAACCGGGCAGTCCGGCAGTTATAAAACCTGCAAATGTGGCGACATTTATGCCGACAGGACCGGGTGTAACGGATGAAATAGCAATCATATCAGATAATTGCTGAACCGTATACCATTCTCTGGTTTCTGCAATATGATATAAAAACGGTAATGTAGAATAACCGCCGCCGAAGGAAAAAAGACCTATATGAAAAAATTCCAAAAATAATTTAATATAAATCATTCTTCATCATCTCCAAACTCTAATCTTCTTTGATATTGAAGCCATATGCCGATAAAAATTGCTAATATTACTACTACCGCAGGAGGAGCTTTAAAACAAGCTGAGAGCGCAAACGCCGCAAAAAATATAAAGAATGAAAATCTGTCCGTAATACTTTTTTGCCATAATTCACGCACCGCAAGGATAATAAGTATTAAAACACCTATGCCTACGCCCCAAAAAATACTCTGCATAAATTTCAAATGAACTATTTGTTCAAATATATTTGCCAAAATAACTATTGTAATAAATGCAGGCATAATTACTCCGGAAATCGCTGCAATAGCGCCAATTGTTCCGTTTAACTTATAACCTGTAAATATAGAGATATTAGCGGCAATAATTCCGGGGACACTTTGTCCTAAAGCAAAATATTCGCATAGTTCGTCATCATCAATCCACTGTTTTTTTTCAACAAGCTCATGCTGCAATATAGGCAAAATAACATATCCGCCGCCAAGCAAAATACATCCCACCTTAAAGAAAGTTTTAAAAATATTGTAAAAAGTTTTTTCCATTTTAGTTATTTAATGTTGCTTTTAATCTTGCTAATGCTCTTGCAATAGCTGCTTCCGCTTTTTTTGCATCTTGTGAAGCCTCAGTTTCGGCAAGTCGTGCCTGCGCTCTTTGCAATGCCTCTTTAGCTCTTGTAACATCAATTTCATCACCGCTCTCGGCTGTATTTGTTAAAATTACACCCTCATCATTTCTAAACTGAAACACACCGCCCATAGTTGTAAACGATTTGGTATTATTTCCCTGTACAACTTTGGTAACACCTATATCAAGCGCAACTATAACAGGAATGTGTCCCGGCAATATACCCTGCTCGCCGTCAATTCCTTTTATATAAATTTCATCAACAGGTTCGTCAAAAACGATTTTTTCATGTGTAATTATTTTTAAATGCATTTTTCTATTCGTGCTTACGACAGTCTAAGAAGCGCTTTTATTTGTTTTTTTATCAACTTTAATTATTATCTTATAGCCGCTTTATTTAACCAATGCACTCAGGGTGTTATTTTTAATTTGTTTTACAAATTTCTTTTACTTGTCCCTTCGCACTTCTTTTGCTTATAGGTTTTCTTATTGTCGTAATGCCGCCTTTCATAATTTGGTTACAACGTTTTAGCTTTTTCGATAGCATCTTCAATAGTGCCGACCATATAAAAAGCCTGCTCCGGTAATTGATCATGCTTTCCTTCAATTATCTCTTTAAACGCTCTGATTGTATCTTCAAGTTTAACATATTTACCCGCAATACCGGCAAATTGCTCTGCTACAAAGAAAGGCTGTGATAAAAATCTTTGAATTTTTCTTGCTCTGTTCACCGTTTCTTTATCAGATTCGGATAATTCATCCATACCTAGAATTGCAATAATATCTTGAAGTTCTTTGTACTTTTGAAGAATTTCCAAAACTTTTCTTGTAACGTTATAATGCTCTTCTCCGATAATATTAGGATCAAGAGCGCGGGAATTTGATTCCAAAGGATCAATAGCCGGATAAATACCCAAAGATGCTATATTACGCGATAATACGGTTGAAGCATCAAGGTGAGAGAATGTTGTTGCAGGCGCAGGATCGGTTAAATCATCTGCCGGCACGTAGATTGCTTGAACAGAAGTAATTGACCCGTCTTTTGTGGAAGTAATTCTTTCCTGTAATTCGCCCATTTCTGTTGCAAGCGTCGGCTGATATCCTACCGCGGAAGGCACGCGTCCGAGCAAAGCCGAAACTTCAGAACCTGCCTGTGTAAATCTGAAAATATTATCTATAAATAATAAAACATCTTGTTTAGAATAATCTCTAAAATACTCTGCCGTAGTAAGCGCGGATAACCCGACTCTCATTCTTGCTCCCGGCGGTTCGTTCATTTGACCGTAAACAAGAGCTACTTTATCAAGAACGCCGCTTTCTTTAAATTCATTCCAAAGGTCATTGCCCTCGCGCGTTCTTTCCCCGACACCGCCGAATACAGACACACCGTTGTGCGCCATCGCAATATTATGGATTAATTCTTGTATTAAAACCGTTTTTCCTACGCCCGCGCCTCCGAAAAGACCAATCTTTCCGCCTTTTTGATACGGCTGCAGAAGGTCAATTGCTTTAATACCTGTTTCTAAGATTTCAACATTGGTATTTTGATCTACTAATTTAGGAGATTCACGATGGATGGGAAGATAAGTATCTGTGTTAATAGGACCCATTTCATCAACAGGATCTCCCGTTACATTCAAAATTCTTCCTAAAACTGCTTCCCCGACAGGAACTTTAATAGGTGAATTTGTATTTACAACCTTCATGCCTCTTTTAAGCCCGTCAGTAGATGACATCGCAACGGTTCTTACTCTGTTAGAACCTAACATCTGCTGAACTTCCGCTACAATATATGTTCCGTCTTCTCTGTAAATATTTAATGCCGTATAAATTTCAGGCAGCTCTCCCTGTTTAAATTCTACATCAATTACAGGTCCTATAATCTTTGTGATTAAACCTTCATTTCCGCTTAAAGTTTCCATAGTCTCTCTCCTTTTTGTCTGCTATTATTATACAACAAGAAAAAATAATTTGCGGCATGTTAATTTTTTTTAATTTTAATCTAAGACTAGCAAAAAAAAAATTTCTCGTGTATTATATACTCCATACTTTTATTTTTTAATAATTAAAAGTTGATTTTATGGAAGTAATAAATGCAATCACTTATTGAAAAAGAACTAAACTCCGGCGATAAAATATTAAAACCTGATTTTAACTCAAAAACGGGACGCGAATTACTTGCGTTTTATTTACAAACAAAGTTTAAACAAATACTTACTTATGATAAACGTCAAGAGTCTCCGATATTTATTTCGCTCAATCCGAATTTTATTGCTAAATTCACTAAACGCTTAATTAATAAGCCGGCTAAAAGACTATTAATCGGTATAACCGGAGAATCTGCTTCCGGCAAATCAACAATCTGCAATGAAATAAAAAAAATTATTGAGCAACTATCTATGCCGGTTTCAATATTAAGCACAGATAATTATTTTAACGATATTTCTGCACTGATTGCGCGTTTCGGCTCTTTTGATAATTTAATTGAAAGTGGTTATGACATAGATTCTCCAAACAGCTATCAGCTTGACATATTAAGAAGAGATTTGGAGAATTTGTCTGAAGGTACGGATATAAACGCTCCGTTTTATCTTCCTAACGGGACAGGAATTTCAGTACCTAATGAAGTGCCTGTAAATTCAGAGAAAATAGTCGTTGTTGAAGGAATTGCAACAATGTTTGAAGGAATCAGAGATGTATTCGATATTAAAATTTACATTGAAGCTGATGATAATATAAGACAAAACAGATTTTTAAAACGTGCTTGTTCAGAAAGAAATCAAAGTTTAGAAAATGCTGTTAAACAATGGAATTATTTGAAAAATACGGGTGGACAACATGTTAAACCGTTTAGATCGGAATCTGATTTTGTACTTAACGGAAACTCTGATTTACAATACTTTGCACAAATTCTTGAATATATACATACAATTACAAATAATTTTCAATAAATTTCCTGTTAAAAGTCTTAACACTTTTGACCTTTTTTGCCCTATTTTTACAAATATGATAAAATAACAAAAGTTATTATTATGTATGCTCAAAATTGAAGTAAATACACTAAATAATTGATACTATATTAGGGAGATTTTATTATAATTAAGCAGGATAAGAATAAAAGAATAGGTGACAAGTGAGAAGAAATTTTATAGATAGGTTTTATGAAGAGAGTACAAAAGATCAATTTTGGAATCTAAATAAAAAGATAGCCGTTGGTTTTGTGGTCTTATTTTTAGCCGTAATCATGATTAATACTACGGGATGTACTAAAAATAAACAAGAAGAAGTTTCCGCAGTTGATATGCAGATTGAAGATCCGGCAGAAAAGGATTCTATAACAATAGGCAATGACGGAATGAGAGCAGGAATAGCATCAGACAATAACAAAGAAGATGTGGAAATTGTAACTAATCAAAAAACAGGAGACCGAATGGTTGCAATGTCTATTGATTATGCAGGCAGATCTGATCCGTTTTTACCTGACAGCGAAAATACAGCTGCACTGACATCAAGACTCCCGTACGATTTGGTGGCACCGTCAGAAATAGTTACGGAAGATCCTGATGCTATAAGAGTTGTATCAACTAAAGTATCAGGGATTATGTATGATAAATATAATCCTTCGGCAATATTAAATATTGAAGGCACCGATCACCTTGTAAGATCAGGGGATGTGCTTAGCAATTATAAAGTTTTGTCTATTGACAAAACAAATGTTACAGTACAGTTAGGAGCTAACATTTACAAAGCCGGAGTCGGACAGTTGTTTTCTACGGAAGGAATTACATATAACACTATTTCTAACTTAGAAAGTAAGTTCGGCGGTTCAAAAAATAATAATGTGAGAAGAAAATAAGCAGGAGCAGATATGAAAAATAGAATTTCAAAAAAAATTATGGCGGGTATGATGTTGACGGTGTTTGCATTTTCAAATACTGCAGTATCAGTCCTTGCAACACAGGATTTTGTAAGCCAGTATGCCAATGTAAACAAACCTGTATTAAGGGATATTGAACAAGTAGAATCATCTATTAAACTTAAAGGTGAAATAAGTATAACAGACAAAAAAAGCCCGGTAAGTATAAGTTTACGGGATTCTGATGTAAAGCAAGTTTTAAGAATGTTTGCCGATAAAGCAGGATTGAATATTATTTTCCATAATTCGGTAAACGGCAATGTAACATTAGATTTAGTTGATGTTCCTTTAAATTCTGCCTTTGAAATGGTAATGGAAATATCTGAACTTACATATGTAATGGAAGATAATACTATAATTATAGCTTCTGCAAAAGCAGAAAAATTTAATATGGCTAAACAGGAAATAACACTGATTCCTGTTAAATATGTTGATGCTTCGACTTTAGCTTCATTTCTAAACCAAAATATATACGGAATAGGTAAGGCGGGAATGGCAGGCACTGAAGTTGCTATTACAAATCCTGCAACAAATGAATTGTTAATATTTGGCAGCAAAAACGAAGTTGCGATTGCTAAAAAAGTTATTGATAAATTTGACAGAAAACCCAACACAAATGTATTTAAGGTTAACCACACAACTCCTGCTCAAATGGCCGAAATGATTTGTTCTATGCTATTACCGTCAGCTATAGGAGCAGGTGGCAGCGGTGGCGGCGGCAGTAGTGACAGCAGTTCAGGCTCTGAAACCGGCAGAGCGGCAGGTATAATGACCGGAGCGGCAGACGAAGTCGGCGGCGGCGGTGGCGGCGGCAACAGCGGCGGTGATATCTCATTAAACGGCGGCGTAATGGCTTGCACTTATCAAAGTAAAGTTGACGCGGGAAGTTTATCCTCTCTTGGTCTGCAAAACCTTGCAGTAGCATATTATACCCAACTTGGTACTGTTAACGTTATCGGCGGTTCTGAGCAACAGGTTGAAATGATTAAAGATTTTATTGCTCACACAGATAAAAAACAGCCTCAGGCTTATTTAGAAATTTCAATTATTGAATTGTCTGAATCCGGAAGTAAAACCCTTGACAATGTTTGGCAGGTTTGGAGTAAATACTTCTCTGCATCGTTTTCAGATGGTAAAACCGGCACTAATAATATATATCCTACATTCTTTAGAGGCAAAGGTTATGATGTAGTAGATCCTGAAGATCCATCATCAATTCTGTACAGTATCTCTAAATTTACAGGAGCGCCTGTCGTTACTTACGCAATTAATTATGTAATTGAAAACAAAAAAGGCAGAGTAGTTGCTAACCCTCGTATTTTAATAACTAACGGTCAGGAATCTGTCATTGACTTAACCTCAGATTACATAAAAACAGTTAAAAAAGAAGTTCTGGCAACAGCAGGTGTTGCAGGCGGAGTTCAAACCACATACGAAGTTGCGGATGATAACGGTATAAAAGTATCTATTACTCCGTTTATCAGTCCTGACGGATATGTTAACTTAAATATAACGCCTGACTATGCAACAATAAAAGAAAGAGTATACGGCACAGGTGAATCAGGCGACACAGATTTGGTTGCAACATTGCTTCAAAGAAGAAACTTAGAGCTGAAAAATGTAAGAATCAAAGATGGTGAAACGCTTGTAATTGGCGGTATGATAAGTGAGGATGAACAGAAAACCGTTAAGAAAATCCCTGTTTTGGGTGATATTCCGGGAGTGGGTATGTTCTTCAGAAGTACAGGAACTGAGAAGAAAAAAGAAGAAATGGTCATAATGATTACTCCAAAAATAATCACTGATACAGAAGATTCTATAGGCAATAGAGAAGCATTATAAAAACAATATAGATAGAAAATTAAATGAATGAATTACTTAACAGGTTAAAAAACAGTGTCAATACGCAGATACTGAATAAAGTTGATAACACGATATTGGAACAATTGAAATTTGTTCCAATAAGTGTTAAAGATAACTTCCTATTTGTAGCGATAAATTCAATATCCGATAAAGACGCTATTAACCTGAAATTAAAGGATTTTTTTCCTCATCAGATAAAATTTATTCAGGTTCCTGATCAAGACTTAGATGATTTATTAGCAAATATAAAAATAGAAAACGTGAAATCCATATCTTCTGAAAAAATGAGTTCACAAATAAAACTGGGTGAACTTTTATTGCAAAAAGGATATGTTACAGACGTCCAACTTTTGCAGGCATTAGCAGAAAGTAAACGTCAAAAGATTCCTATAGGATCAACATTATTCAAATTAGGTTTTATCACACTTGAACAGCTGAAAGAAATTCTGCATATTCAAACCGGATATGATTTAGTTACTCCTGAGCAATTATCTAAACAGGAAAGATTCGTTCATTTACTTCCTGAAGATTTTATTAAAACAAATCAGGTTATTCCTATTTCTTCTGACGGAAAAACTTTGATTTTAGGTGTTGTTAACCCTATTAAACCGGATGTTTTAAAAGAAATAATCTATTTAACCGGACAAAACCCAAAACAACTATTAATGACTCATCATGAATTTGAGAACTCATTAAATACATTCTTCAGTGCTCAAAAAAAAGAAACCGAAAAGATTATTGCGCAGATTACAGAAGAATCAACAGAATTTGAACATGAAGAATCTCTCTGGGAACAGGTAGACAGTGAATTAAAAGATTCAACCGGTTCAGTTGCAAAATTTGTTAACCAAATTATAACAAATGCAATCGATAATAAAGTATCGGATATTCACATTGAGCCGAGACTATCCGGTTATATAGTTCGTTACAGAAAAGACGGCATGCTGCAAAAAGTAATCGATATTCCGCCAAAAGTTGAAAACTCTGTAATTGCCCGTTTTAAAGTACTCTCAAGAATGAACATCGCCGAACACAGAAGACCTCAAGACGGTACGTTCTCAATAAAATATAAAAACCAATCATATGATTTTCGTATTAATACTTTACCTGTAGCAGGCAAAGAAAAAGTCTGTATCCGTGTGCTTGCGCCTGCCGTCAGCTTGAATGCCGACGATAAAAATATTAAACTTATCGGTGGAACAGAAGCCGATATTGCGAAGATTAAAAATATGGTCAGCTGCCCTAACGGAATTATCTTAACATCCGGACCTACAGGTTCAGGTAAAACAACAACTTTATACTCCGTACTAAAAAGTTTAAATGACGAGGATGTTAATATCACAACTATTGAAGATCCTATCGAAATTAAACTGGAAGGTATAAACCAGTCACAGATAAATGCAAAAGCAGGTATTACATTCGCATCATGTATGCGTGCGATATTAAGACAAGACCCTGATATTATTCTCGTCGGCGAGATTCGTGACTATGAGACTTTAGAAATTGCGATATCCGCGGCGTTGACAGGACACCTTGTATTAAGCACCGTTCACACAAACTCGGCAGCGGCAACCGTTACACGTCTAATTGAGATGGGCGCGAAAGATTATCTTGTATCTTCTACATTATCAGGCGTAATTGCACAAAGACTTGTAAGAAAACTTTGCGATGATTGTAAAGAAGAATATTTTGCAAACCACGATGAATCTCGTCAAATTATTGCCAATGAACATGATATTCATGAATTTATGAGCAAACCTATATATAGAGCAAAAGGCTGTAATAAATGTGAATTTACCGGTTATAAAGGACGACTGGGGGTTTATGAAATTATGGCAGTTAACAAAGAAATTAAAAAATTAATAGCTGTGGGCGCTCATGATTTGGAAATTGAAGAATCAGCAGTCGCACATGGTATGAAAACGCTCAACCAGTCTTGCCTCGGACATATTCTTGAAGGCATGACAACTATTGATGAATTTGTAAGAGTACTGGGCGTAGTAAACGAATAAGGGAGAAACAATGACAATATACAGTTATATAGCACTAAAAAATAATAAAGATATTGTTAAGGGCAAGATTGAAGCGGCAACGCTCAGAGAAGCCCGAGAAAATATTAGAGAACTCGGATTTTTACCTACAAAAATTTTCGAAGAAAAACTTAAAAATGATGAAAAAAGTGAGAAAAAAGTTACTACATCCGGGAAATTAAAAAGACTGGGACTTCAAGACAGAATGGACTTTACATCAACTATGCAAATCCTTGCACAATCCGGTATTCCGATTATTGAATCTCTAATGTTTATTGAAAATGATGCTGCTAAATTGAAAGTAAGATTGGTATCAAAAGAGTTAAGAAGTCAAATTATGTCGGGCTCTACTTTTGCAGATACGATTGCAAAATATCCCGAACAGTTCGGACAAATCTACATCGGTTTGGTAAGAGCAGGGGAAGACTCCGGTGAATTAGAAAAAACACTTGCGCGTCTATTAGAATTGTTAACTAAAGAAGCAAACATTCGCGGAAAAGTTATCGGTACATTAATGTATCCTGCATTCGTAATAGTTTTGGCAGTTGTTATTATATTGGTCATGTTAATGTTTGTATTTCCGGTATTTAAAGAAATGTTCGACGGCATGGGTAAAGAATTGCCTTGGATTACGGCGGTATTGATGAATGCGGGTATTTTCTTAAAAACATACTGGTTCTTTGTTCCTATTATCTTAGGTTCAATGTTTGGAATTACCACATTTTTATTTAGATGGCAACCAAGTAAAAGAAAAATTGATGAATGGGTTTTAAAAATTCCGCTGTTATCAGATTTAATACAATATTCTAATTTTGCCAACTTCATTGCGGTTATGCAGGTTGCATATGATGCGGGTGTTCCTATTATTGAATGTTTATATTTATCTAATTTAACATTGACAAATCACACTCTCAAAACAAAAATTGAACTGGCAACATTAAAGGTTCAACAGGGTCAGCACTTGTCCATAGCGCTAAGATCAACCCGTGTAATGCCTAAAATGATATTATTTATGATTGCAACCGGTGAACAATCCGGTCGTTTGGGCGATATGTTAACACAAGCAACTGATTTTATAGATAAAAAGCTTGACGCAATTATTGATGCAATGACAAAAATGATTGAGCCTCTTATGATGATTGTAATCGGCGGCATCGTATTAGTTTTGGCGTTAGCACTATACTTACCATTATTCAACTCTTATATGGTAGATTAATTATAAAAGGTACAATATGAAAAAAATAATTGTAATAACAGGTTCAACCTCCGGTATCGGAAATGATTTAGTAAAAAAATTTTCAGATGAAAATATAGTATTTGCCGGCTATCGCGACGAAGAACAAGTTATTAAACTAAAAAAGATTTCATCAAATGTAATACCTTTTTATATAGATCTAGAAAAAAAGCAGTCAATACGCCAAGCAGCAGCTTATATAAAATCAAAAACAAAAAATATCGATACATTGATAAATGTTGCAGGATGCGTTATTGCCGGAGCTTTAGAGCATCTTGACGCTGATGATATAAGAAAGCAATTTGAAGTTAACACCTTTTCTCATTTGGATTTTACACAAAGATTATTACCCCTAATAAATGAGGGAAAAATTATTAATATCAGTTCTAAATCAAGTTTTGGGATTTTTCCTTTTATCGCGCCATATTGTGCTTCAAAACGAGCATTAGATATTTTGTTTAACTCTCTACAATTGGAAATACACAAAAATATAAAAATAGTTTCCGTCAAGCCCGGTTCAATAGCTACACCAATTTGGCATAAATCAATTGAACTGAATAAAAAATCCATAAAAAAAGCTTTTGATTGTTACCAAAAAGAAATGGAATATCTGATAGATAATGCAAAAAAGAACACCACTAAAGGTATAAACGTCAAAAAAGTTACGGATAAAATTTTAAAAATAAATAGTATGCAAAACCCTAAATCATCTTATACAATAGGTTTTGATGCAATGTTATGCGAAATATTGTCAAGATTTCCTCAAGATTGGATAAACTTTGTAATAAAATTAGAAATGAAAAGAAAGATAAAATAAATAATTAATCAGGATTTTTTTCTTAAAATGATTTCATAATTAAGCACTTCAGCGATTTCAGCAAGTTCGGTAACCCTCAAAGTGTTGTTTTTTAATTTATTATACAGATTCCTTATACTGTCATTTTTCCCAAACAATTGATTAACAGTATATTTCATCAGTGTCATATTTAACCCTTCCAGCTTTGTTAAATATTTCAACTGTGCTGCGATATTTCTCGTTTCTAATTTATATTCTTCTTTCATATAATATATTATAACATAAAATATTAATTTATTCATTATATAATGAATAAATTAACTATATTATGAATAAAAAGATATCTCTTTAAAAATAGTAATGCATACAATCACCAAAAATCATTATTTATGATAAAATAAAATTTGTAGATAATGAGGCAAAGAATGAAAATAGCATTATTAAATCATGGATGCGCAAAAAATCTGGTAGATTCGGAACTTATGCTTGGAATACTGGCGCAAAAAGGTTATGAAGTTACTTTAGATGATAACGACGCCGAAATTGTTATAGTAAATACCTGTTCTTTTATTCATGATGCAGAAAAAGAATCTGTGCAGGCTATTTTAAAGATGATAGAAAACGGTAAAAAAGTTATTGTATCGGGATGTTTACCTCAGAAATATAAAAATGAACTTAAAAAAGCAATCCCTGAGATTGCCGGGATGATAGGTACTTCCGACATAAAAGAGATTATTAATATAGTTGATAAAGTTTCCCAAAAAGAAAACACCGACTATATTTCAAGGGTTTCGGAGAAACCTGATTATATATATCCTGAATTCGCTGAAAGACAGCAAATTACAATGGGTTCAAGCTCTTATATTAAAATAGCAGACGGATGCAATTATCATTGCGGCTATTGTATTATTCCGCAATTACGCGGGGAATATCATTCCAGACCCATAGAAAATATCGTTGAAGAAGCCAAAAAACTGGTTGAGAAAGGTGTAACGGAAATTATACTCATAGCACAAGATACAACCAGCTATGGAATAGATTTGTACGGCAAACTTTCACTTGCAAAATTACTGAAAGAATTAAATAAAATTGAAGGACTTTCATGGATAAGAATAATGTATGCATATCCTTCACAATTAAACGATGAATTGCTAGATACCATCGCCAAACTTGACAAAGTTGTTAAATATATGGACTTACCGCTTCAGCATTCTGATCCTGAGGTTTTAAAATCAATGCACAGACCTGTTTTTGATTATGAAAAACTTATTAAAAAGATAAGAGAAAAAATACCGGGAGTTGCAATAAGAACGGCATTTATTGTTGGTTATCCGGGTGAAACAGAAGAACAGTTTGAAGCTTTATATAAATTTGTTGAGAAAATGCGTTTTGAAAAAATGGGTGTATTTGAATATTCGAGAGAAAAAAATACAGCTTCATATTCTATGGAATTTCAAGTTCCCGCAAAAATAAAAAAACAGCGTTACAAAAAACTGATGAGCTTACAGCAAAAAATTTCGCTTGAAATTAATCAATCTTATATAGGAAAAGTATTGCCTTGTATGGTTGAGAGCTACACAGATGACGGTGTTGCTGTTATGCGTTCACAATATGATGCTCCCGAAATTGACGGATTAGTATATGCAAAATCAGATAGGTCTGTCATTCCCTGTGATATAGAAGATGTTTTAATCGAAAATGCAGATGAATATGATTTATTCGGTGTAATTCAACATAAAAAAGATTTGTAGTATAATTATTGCAACGATTATTTTTTATTAGGATATATAATGGAATTTATTGAAAATAAGGACATTGAAAAAGAGCAGTTAAAAGCTATTTTCAGAGATATGGTTAAATATTCACCTTCGAAAATCTGTGGCATGCTCGGAAATGCAATTATAATACCGATTTACACAAGTATATTATCTCCTGAACAATATGGCCTTTATTCATTATCTATAGCATTATTATCCTTTCTTTGCATAATATTTTCTGACTGGGTAGGTTTATCCGGTTTGAGATTTTTTAAAAAAAGCCAGTTATTGGAAAATTTACCGAAATATTTATCAACGTTGGTAATCATTCTTGTATCAAATCTAACACTGATGTTTTTGCTTGCCGTAGCTTTTAGGCATTCGTTTTATGACTTTTTTAATATACCCGCCAAATATTTTTTAGCCATTTTGGCATTAATAATCCCTGTTGCTATAAGAGCATTGCTATTCCAGCTTTTACGGGCGCAATTGAAAGCAACCTCATATACTGTGGCAACAATTTTAAACCAGATATTAACAATAGGCTTATCCGTAATTTTTGTTAAATATTTTAACATGGGTACTATGGGATTATTACTGGGCATGGGAGTTTCGATTTCTTTTATTGATTTGCTATTAATTTATCAGAGTAATGTAAAAGTATGGTTCAAATTACAAAAAATAGAATGGCATTTCGTATTGCCATTGTTCAAGTATGGAATCCCGATTGCCGCCACATCATTAAGCGCATGGATTATCAATCAGAGCAACAAATTCATTATGAACAGCATAAGCGGGTTTTCGGAAGTAGGAATTGTAGGTGTGGCTTATGGTTTAACTCTTCCTTTGCTGATGACAATTTTTTCAATAATAACAGTTGCCGTTATTCCGAGAATAATAAATATGTATGAAGAAAAAATTGATGTCAGACCTTTAATATCAAGGTTCACAGGGTATTATATTCTTACCGCGCTTCCTATAATTCTTGTTATATCAATGTTTTCTCAGGATTTTGTACAGATGCTCTCTGCAAACGAAAAATTTTATATTGCCTATAAATTAATTCCTTATTTTGCTTTCGGAACATTTTTTATGGCATTAACGGATTATACGACCCTGCAATATCACCTTGCAAATAAAACTTATATTGATTTTATAATCAAATTGTTATCGGGTATTGTAGGAGTTATATTAAATATTGTATTAATTCCTAAATATGGGCTTATTGGTGCAGGTATTGCAACATTAGCGGCAAACTTTTTGTATTTTTTCTTAAGTATAATAATCGTTTTACCCGGGCTACAGTTAGAATACCCGGGAAGAACAATATTAAGAATGACTATTTCTTTTATTCCTTTTGCATTATTATATTATGTTTTCCAAAATATATTAATTCTTCCTGCATTTTTTGAAATGTGTTCTTTGTTGGTGGTTTTCTATCTTTGTTATTGGTGTTTAAGCAGAACAATTTTAAAACGGCCATTATAGTATTCTACAATTTCGGAATCATTTTAAGTTACCCCGCGCATGTGGCGTCTCATGAATATCTTTGCATAACCAGGACGTACGAATGATCCTTCTTGGGGGTTTACATTTGTTAATATATTGGCAATTATTTTTCTTCACGGTTTTTACCACTTAATGTAGGCATAGTCATGCGGAAATTTATTAATTATCGTAACAAAAGCCTTATTTTAATAGAAAAACAAATACCCTCTTGATATTATGATACAGTAACCAGATTTTTAATTAATTTAATAAAATAAATAATAATGTAGAAAATAAAGTGAAAGGACTTACAATATGATTGAACTTAAAGCTGACAAACGAAAAATTGTAGCTTCGTTGTTGTCTCTATGTTTCTTGTTACAACAATCATTCTGTTTACAAGTATTAGCTACTAATATTACCGGCGTAACCGGCAATAATGGAGTATACAATATTGACCCGACGGGACGAAATGGTGATACAGGGTTCAGACAATATACAAACTTCAACCTTAGCGAAGGAGATATCGCTAACTTAATTTTTAAGTACGGCGCTGCTGAAGTAGAAAAATTTGTAAACCTTGTTCAAAATACAATCAATATCAACGGTATAGTAAACACAATGAGAGATGGTAACTTTTACAACGGTAAAGCTATCTTTATTTCACCTAACGGTATGGTAGTAGGAGCAAGCGGTGTTTTAAACGTCGGCTCTTTATCTGTTTTAACACCTACTCAGGAAAGTTATGATAAATTTGTAGGGGACTACAAAACAAATCCTCAGTTATTTCAGCAATATGAAACAATTTTAGGCACTCAAGGCACCGGAACCGTAAGAATAGACGGTAAAGTTTTAGCGCGTGATGCAGTCGATATAAGAGCGGCAAGTGTTGATGTTTCAAAAACCGGCGCAATAATGGCAGGTGTTAAAAATTCTGACTTATTAACATCGAATGCGCAAGCTCAAGCATTATTTAATAATCTTGTAAATACAGATAATTTAAATATCGCTAATCAATTTGCTAATGATAAAGGCAGCATTGTTATAACGGCTTATGGTCAAAACGGCGGTGTGAACATTGACGGTGAAGTTAAAAACTTCGGACCGGGCAATATTGAAATTACAAACTCAGGATCAAACGGCATAAGCATTGCAGGCAAACTTGCAAATGCTCAAGGAAACACAATTCTTAAAAACGAAGCAGGTGCATTAAAAGTATCAGGCAGCGTTTTAAATAACGGCAACACAACATTAAACAATACAGGTACAGGCATCAATATTACAGGTTTAATTGATAATAACGGTGAATTACTTGTTTATAATAACGGCACAGACGGTACAAAAATCGACGGCACCGTTAATAATAAAAACGGTAATGCGGCATTTACAAATGAAGCGGGTGAATTATTAGTTAACGGAACAATATCTAATAATGGTCCTAAATTAACTATGACAAATACAGGCACAGGTTTAACAGTTTCTTCTACAGGTAAAATCAATAACGTTGGTGCTTTAGAAATGACTAATACAGGCGTTAACGGCTTAACTGTTGCAGGAACTGTTATTAATAAAGGCAATGCTTTAGTTAAAAACGAAGGTAAGGGCGCTTTAACAGTATCGGGTCTTATTGATAACAACGGTGATGCAACACTATTAAATACAGGCGATAAAGGTCTTTTGGTAAGCGGCAAAGTTAAAAACAACGGCAACTTAGTTCTTGACAATTCAGGACTTGGCGGTTTAACCATTGACGGAATCGTTGAAAATTCAAACGGAACTTTAACTGCTTATAACAAAGGTGCTAAAGGCTTAACCGTCAATGGTACTTCTTCTAATACTAACGGCAGCTCATATTATACAAATACTGCAGGTATGCTTACTGTTAACGGCAGTATCGCTAACTCAGGCACTGAACTTGTATTTAATAATACAGGTGACGGTATCTTAGTTAATTCTCAAGGTAATGTTACAGGCAACGGCAAATTCTCTATGACCAATAAGGGTGCTAAAGGTACACAAATTGACGGCACTATTACAAATAAAAACGGTACTGCTGATTTTACAAATACTGCAGGCGAATTGCTTGTTAACGGTCTAATTGATACAAACGGTCCTAAATTAACTATGACAAATACCGGCAAAGGCATAACCGTTTCTTCTACAGGTAAAATCAACAACGTCGGCGTTTTAGAAATGGCTAACATGGGCGTTGACGGTATTAATATTGACGGAACAATCAATAATAAAGACGGAAAAGCAACAATAACAAATCAAGGTAAAAATGGTTTAAATATAAACAGCACAGGCAGAATAACAAATGAAAACAATTCATTAGAATTGGTTAATACAGGTTCTGCGGGTATTAACGTTAAAGGTCTTGTAAATGCAAACGGCGTTAATATCAAATCATCTAACAGTAACATGGTAATTGGTGATAATACTGCTAATAATAATTACGTTACTTCAAACGGAAATATTGATATCGCAATCGAAAACGGAAGCTTATTAAATTTCGGAGTTGATAAAACTCTGTTAAAATCAACCGGTGACTTAAATATTCACGTAGTTGACGGCACAATCGGTCTTGATGTGCCGGGTTGCGAAGGCGGTGTTTGCACGGGCGTTGGTGAAAATTCACGCGATTTCACTAAATCAATCAACGTAAATGTAGCAGGTGCAATCAATGCTCAAACAGAAAAAAATACTGTCTTAGATAACAGCTTATTAATTAATATAGCAAGCAAAGATTCTGATATGAATATCGACCAAATCAAAGCTGCAGGGAAAGTAATCTTAACTGCTGACTATGGTTTAGACGGTACGGCTTACTCAATCCTAAATGCTTCAAAAGACCCTTCAAAAGCTAACGTTGAGGGTACGGCAATATCATTAATCTCAAGCAAAAACATTGGTGAAAAAGAAAATAAATTAACATTTAATCAACTCGAATATATATATGACGTAAACAACCCTTCTAACGGGCTTGCAGGCGTTGATATGCTGGCTGTTAAGGACATTAATGTTAAAGGTCTTGATGATGCGTATGATACAAATGTATGTACGATGATTTCAAGAGAAGGCAGCATAGATGCGGAATTTTCAGGCAATACTTATATCAGAGAAATTACTGCAAACAAAGATGTTAGTTTAGTAACCCGCGGAGCGCAAATGACTATTGATTATTTCGGCTCTGTTCCAAACACACCGGTTGACTATTACGGACCAAACGGCGATATTATTCCTGAAACATTAGTCGCTAAGGTTCTTGATATCAATCCTCGTACAAGAATTGATTCTGAAATGATTGACGGAGTTCATCACTGGGCAGATTCTGTATTAACTATCAAAAATGGTAGAATCAAAGGTAAAAACGGTCCTGATACAGACTTGCTATTAGTAGCAGATAACGTATATGTTGACGGTCATTATTATAACCTTGGTAAAGACGGTAACAAAGTTACTAAAGACGATAGAACTAACCGATTCGAGAAAGTAAATTCAGATGATGAACTAATCGGATATGCAAGACCTGTCAGGGAAGAAGATGTAACTGCAATAGGCAGAGATAAAGACGAAAGAAATTATTACGATAATGAAAGCACTATCCCTCCAACAAAACCGGGCGACGGTGATGGTGACGGTGACGGCGACGGCGATGGCGACGACAAAGGCAAAGAACCAATTCACTATCCTGAACCGGGCGATGGCGATGGTGATGGCGATGGTGACGGCGATGGCGATGGCGACGGCGATGGCGATGGTGATGGCGATGGTGACGGCGATGGCGATGGCGACGGCGATGGCGACGGTGATGGCGATGGCGATGGCGACGGCGATGGCGACGGCGACGGCGACGGCGATGGCGATGGCGATGGCGATGGCGATGGCGATGGCGATGGCGATGGCGATGGCGATGGCGATGGCGA
>Ga0153920_1000267_pt1 | contig 20925 bp, 14 predicted proteins | sample TSNJ004MetaG_FD_104713 | JGI IMG/M metagenome (GOLD analysis project Ga0153920, IMG submission 104713) | Attine ant fungus gardens microbial communities from New Jersey, USA - TSNJ004 MetaG | ecosystem: Host-associated > Fungi > Mycelium > Unclassified | place: USA: New Jersey, Brendon T. Byrne...
GCGGATTGATGCTGAGTTGGCGCGTCAGCAGCGTGGCCTGGAGATGATTGCTTCGGAGAATCATACGGCGCAGGCGGTGATGCAGGCGCAGGGTTCGGTGTTGACGAACAAGTATGCCGAGGGGTACCCGGGCCGCCGCTATTACGGCGGCTGTGAAGAGGTCGATGTGATTGAGACCTTGGCCATCGAGCGCGTGAAGGAGTTGTTCGGGGCGAAGTTCGCCAACGTCCAGCCGCACTCCGGGGCGCAGGCCAACGCGTCGGTGTACCATGCGTTGGTGCGTCCGGGGGATACCGTGCTCGGGTTGAATTTGGCCCACGGCGGGCATTTGACCCATGGGATGAAGCTGAACTTCTCCGGACGCCTGTTCAACATCGTGCCCTATGGGGTGGATGAGGCGACGAACCTGGTGGACATGGACGAGGTCGAGCGTCTGGCGGTTGAGCATTCCCCGAAGATGATCGTGGCCGGTTGGTCGGCGTATCCGCGTCAGTTGGATTTCGCCCGTTTCCGGGAGATCGCGGACAAGGTGGGTGCGTATCTGTTCGTGGACATGGCGCACTTTGCTGGTTTGGTGGCTGCGGGGTTGCATCCTTCTCCGGTGCCGCATGCGCATGTGGTCACCTCGACCACGCACAAGACTCTGGCTGGTCCGCGTGGCGGGATTATTTTGTCGAATGACGCGGAGATTGCCAAGAAGCTGAACTCGGCGGTGTTCCCGGGTCAGCAGGGCGGCCCGTTGGAGCATGTGATCGCTGGCAAGGCGGTGGCGTTTAAGATCGCCGCGTTGCCGGAGTTCAAGGAACGCCAGGAGCGGACGTTGGCTGGTGCGCGGATTCTGGCCGAGCGTTTGTCTCAGGCCGATGTCGAGGCCAAGGGTATCAGCGTGCTGACCGGCGGCACTGATGTGCATTTGGTGTTGGTGGATCTGCGTAACAGCGAGCTCGATGGCCAGCAGGCGGAGGATCTGTTGGCGCAGGTGGAGATCACGGTGAATCGTAATGCGGTGCCGTTCGATCCGCGTCCGCCGATGGTGACTTCGGGGTTGCGCATTGGTACTCCGGCGTTGGCGACTCGTGGTTTCTCGGAGGAGGCGTTTGCTGAGGTGGCGGAGGTTATTGCGCAGACGTTGATTGCTGGTGTGGAGGGTAGTACGGGCAAGCTTGGGGAGTTGAAGCAGCGGGTGCTGGATTTGGCTGCGGCCCACCCGCTCTACCCGGAGCTGCCGAAGGTGTCCAAGTAACACCCGGTAACACCCGATGAGGGGTCCGGGAAGTGCGCTGGACGCACTTTCCGGACCCTTCGTCATCACGGGAACTTCGCGTTCCCACACCGCGGGTCTTCCAGGTCGAGCCCTGGAACCCGCACCTATTTAGGGCCGGCCCGGCCGGTCTCGTTATACCTAAGGAAGTGATCTGCGATGGCAATCAGCGTATTTGATTTGTTTTCTGTGGGTATCGGCCCCTCATCCAGCCACACCGTGGGCCCGATGCGCGCGGCCCATGCCTTCATCTCCCATGTCGTGAACAAGGGATACCTGGAGCAGCTGGAAACCGTGCGGGTTGATGTCTACGGTTCGCTGGCTGCCACCGGGCGGGGACACGGCACCTTCACCGCCATCCTGCTGGGGCTGGAGGGCTATGAGCCGGAAAGCATCCTGCCCGCACAGGTCGATGAGCGCCTGGCCGACATCGAATCCGGCGCACCGCTGCGCCTGGCCGAGCAGCTCGGCTCCCGCAAGGACATCGCCTACTCGGTGCCCGACATGATCCAACACCCGCTGACCATCCTGCCCCGGCACACCAACGGCGTGAAGTTCGCGGCGCTGGACGCCAGCGGTGAAACGCTGCTGGAGGAGACCTTCTACTCGGTGGGCGGCGGGTTCATCGTCAAGGACGGCGCCGAGGAACGGATCGAGAAAAACCTCGAGGAAAAGGTCAAGGCCCAGCCCTACCCGTTCACCACCGCCGCGCAGCTGCTGGACTACTGCGCCGAGACCGGCAAGTCGATCGCCCAGATCATGCTCGCCAACGAGGAAACCTGGCGCACCCGGGAGGAAATCTACTCCGGGCTGGTGCACATCTACAACGTCATGGAACAGTGCAAGGACTCCGCGCTGGCACGCACCGGGGTGCTGCCCGGTGGGCTGAACGTCCGCCGCCGCGCGCCGGAATGGCATGCCCGGCTGCGCAAGGAAGACAAGGACCGCGACCCGGTCTACTGGCAGGAATGGATCAACCTCGTGGCGCTGGCCGTCAACGAGGAAAACGCCTCCGGTGGCCGGGTGGTCACCGCCCCGACCAACGGGGCCGCCGGCATCATCCCAGCCGTCCTGTTCTACGCCACCCATTACGCTCCGGGCGCCAAGTTCTGGAACGAGGAGGAAAAGCACGAGGCCGTGGTCAAGTTCCTGCTCACCGCCGGGGCCATCGGCGTGCTCTACAAGGAGCAGGCCTCCATCTCCGGGGCAGAGGTCGGCTGCCAGGGTGAGGTCGGTTCGGCTTCCTCCATGGCCGCAGGCGGCCTGGCGGAGGTGCTGGGCGGCACCCCCGCCCAGGTGGAGAACGCCGCGGAGATCGCCATGGAACACAACCTTGGTCTGACCTGTGACCCGATCGGGGGACTGGTGCAGATACCGTGCATCGAACGCAACGCGATCGCCGCCTCCAAGGCGGTGAACGCCGCGAAGATGGCCCTGATGGGCGACGGGCAGCATCACGTGACGCTGGACGAAGTGATCATCACGATGCGCGAAACCGGCAAGGACATGAGCGACAAGTACAAGGAAACCGCGATGGGCGGCCTGGCCGTCAACGTCGTCGAATGCTGATCGCCGACGCCTGAGCCGCGGCGGGCAGCACCGTCGGCGGCCGCGGACACCCCACGGGTGGCGGAACACTCCGCCACCCGTTGTCCTTTAACGCGGTGAGCCCCGGGACGGGAGAAACACCCCTTGACCGCGCCGTCATTAATGGGGACACACCTGTAAAGCGCTCACCCGGCATCGTTCGATGCCTGGCAGCGTTCCACCGAATGCGGCCCTGCCGGGGTGTCATGGGCTGTGAGATTCGCGGCACCGATTCGGGAAAGCAACCGTTCGGTGATAGAACTAAGAGGTAAGGATACGTTCCGGGGTGCCGATCCCCGACCAATCCAGGAGGTGAACCGCATGGAAGACGGACCGAGTCGATCTACCACCACGCGAACCTCCGTTCCCTCTTTGTTCCTGGCCCACTAGCCCGGAAGTACTCAGCCATGCACGGGGGTCTCGCGACCATGACCCCATTCGCCAGCGCGCCAGCTGCCTGACCAGTAGATTTATCCCCGCATCCAAGAAGCGGGCCTCGTTCCGGGCTTCCTGCAAAAGCCCGCGGAAATCTGCGGAAGGGCGGGTCTCGGCGCGCCCCTGAACCGTGTTTGGACTGATGCCAGTGAACACCACCGACAAGGTAGATTTCTCAACTACTTCCCGTATGATCCGTCGCGCCATTGACGAGCGCGACATGGCCGAACTGTCCCGGGTGCTGGACGCCCTGGAGGTCCCCGAGGTGCTTGAGCACCTGGAAAGCCTGCCGCTGAAGGACTCGGCGATCGCCTACCGGATGCTGCACAAGGACCGGGCCATGGACGTCTTCGAGATGCTCGACGCCCCCGTGCAGGCCGAACTACTCGAGGCCATGCAGGGCCACCCGGTCACCGAGGTCTTTGCCGCGATGGACCCCGATGACCGGGTGGCGCTGCTGGATGAGCTTCCCGCCCAGGTCGCCGCGAAACTGCTGCAGGGCCTGGGGGAGCGTGAACGGCGTGAAACCAATGTGCTGCTGGGCTACTCCTCCGGGGTGGTGGGCCACGTGATGAGCCCGAACTTCGTCACCACCCACCCCGGTCTCAGCGTCGCCCAGACGATGCGGCGCATCCAGCGGGTCATGGACGATGTGGAAAGCATCTACACCGTGCTGATCACCGACGGCGCGCGGCGCCTGGTCGGTGTGGTCAGCCTGCGTGAACTGATGGGGGCCGATGATGAGCAGCTGGTCGGCGAACTGGCCAGCGAGCCCTACACCGCCACCGCGAACGAACCGGTGGCGGTCGCTGCGCGGCGCACCATCGACACCCGGGTGATGGTCATGCCCGTGCTCGACCTGGAGGAACGGGTCGTGGGGGTGTTGACCATCGACGATGCCATCCGGCTGATCGACCTGGAGGAAGAGGAGCGCTCGGCGCGCGGAGCCGGCACCGAGCCGCTGCGCCGCCCCTACCTGACCACCCCGATCCGCTCACTGGTCAAGTCCCGGCTGGTGTGGCTGCTGGTGCTGGGCATCGGCGCGACCCTGACCGTGCAGGTGCTCTCCAGCTTCGAGGAGACCCTGGAGTCCATGGTGGTGCTCAGCCTGTTCATCCCGCTGGTGGTGGGCATCGGCGGGAACACCGGCAACCAGGCGGCCACCACCGTGACCCGCGCCCTGGCGGTTGGGGACATCCGGGTGGCGGACCTGGGTCGGGTGCTGCTGCGCGAGGTGCGCGTGGGCGGAATCCTGGGGCTGTGCCTGGGCTCGCTGGCGCTGCTGATCGCCAGCCTGGTCTTTGACCTGCAGGTGGCGGTGATCATCGGCATCACCCTGGTGGCGTTGTGCACGATCGCCGCGGCGGTGGGCGGGATCATGCCGATCATCGGCAAGCTGCTGCGGGTGGATCCGGCGGTGTTCTCCAACCCGTTCATCTCCACGTTCGTCGACGCGGCCGGGCTGGTCGTGTACTTCAGCGTCGCCATGAGCGTGGTGCAAAACTTCGGCGGGATGTAGCGGCGCAGGGGTGTGACACCGCCAACATTTGGGCGCCAAGCGCGTGCGGGACGGAATAATGCCGCCGGCCGCGGTGTCACACCTAGCATGGCGCAAAGCAAACTCTTTACCCCCATCACCATTCCCACCCGCGACGGGCAGGGCCTTGAGCTGCGCAACCGCGTGGTGCTGGCCCCGATGTGCCAGTACGCGGTCGACGCGCGCGACGGGGTGCCCACCAGCTGGCAGCTGGTGCACCTGGGCTCGATGGCCCACGGCGGGTTCTCCCTGATCCACACCGAGGCCACCGCGGTCGCCGCCGAGGGGCGGATCTCGGATCGGGATGCCGGGCTGTGGAACAACGAACAGGAGCGGGCCTGGGCACCGATCGTGGACTACGTCCACTCCCACGGCGCGAAGATCAGCGTGCAGCTGGCCCACGCCGGGGCGAAGGCCTCCACCTACGCCTGGCTGCCCGGCCCGGCGAAGGACGGCAAGACCGGCAGCATCGGCGAGCAGGACGGCGGCTGGCAGACCTATACCTCCAGCCCCTCTGACCTCTACGGGCTGGCCCCGTCCACCGCAATGAGCATCGAACAGATCCAGCGTTCGGTGCGCGACTGGGCGGCGGCCGCGCAGCGTGCCGACGTTGCCGGGTTCGACGCGATCCAGATCCACGCCGCCCACGGCTACCTGATCCACCAGTTCCTCTCCCCGCTGTCCAACACGCGCACCGACGAGTACGGCGGCAGCTACGAGAACCGGGTGCGCTACCTGAAGCAGGTGGTGCAGGCGGTGGCCGAGGTCTGGCCGCAGGAGAAGGTGCTGGGCATCCGCTTCTCCGGGGAGGACTGGGTGCCGCAGGGCTGGGGGATTGCGGACACGGTGCGCCTGGCCGGGGAGCTGTACCAGATGGGGGTGCGGGCCTTTGACGTCTCCAGTGCCGGGATCGGCGCCTTCCACGGCCCCAGCGGCCCGGGCTACCAGGTGCCGCTGGCCGCCGCCGTGCGCCAGGAGCTGCCGCAGGACGCGTTCGTCACCGCCGTCGGGGCGATTACCGACCCGGTGCAGGCCGAACAGGTCCTGGTCACCGGCGCTGCGGACGGGGTGAGCATCGGACGGGCCGCGCTGGGCGACCCCCAGTGGGCCAACCGCGCCGCGCACACCCTACAGGCCGAACCTGCCATCCCGCCGCATTACTGGCGCGGGCGCTGGTAGTTCCCTCAAAGGCACCGCAGAACCGGTCTTCTGCGGTGCCATGAACCGTCGCGATGGGGCACACTGGCAAGACACCAGCTGATGAGCCGCACCTCTTCCGGGGAACCACTTGGGGTGTTAGGTTAGTCACACGGATCTAGTCGCTGCGCGACTGCAACGGTCGCGTGCGGAAGGGAGTCAGCATGGCACTGCGCGCGGATTCTAATGGAATCGACGCTTCGCTCTATCGAAAGACCGGCTCTTGGAGCACTGTTTTGGCAGATGCTTCGCTGGGAACCACGGCGGCGCAGGAGGCCGCTGACCGGCTACCTGATGAAGTTGCCAAGACCCTCAAAAGTCAGCAAGCGGATCCTCGCGACATCTCAGCAATGACCGAAGCCCTGCAGCCGGTCGAGGGGCTGCGCGCCCCGGTGGCCCGCATGGTTGCCGTCCACGACGGACAGGTGGTGCTCAATGAAATCATCCCGGGCCTGAAGGTGGAAAACACCGCGGTGGACACCGGACCGTTCCCGAACTTTGTGGCCCTGGCCCGCGCCCGCGGCGGGGCCTTCTCCTATCTGGTGGCCGAGGCCGGGCGGGCCGGCGGTGAAGTGCACCTGTACAACACCACCTCCCCCGAACGGGTCGCCAGCCGGGGCATCGTGGGCGTGCCGGAGGAAACCCACGTGGCCCGCAAGGTGCCCGGGGAATACGACCAGCCCAAGAACCAGGCCGCGGCCGAAGAAATGGCCCGGCGCAACGCCGAGGAGGTCGCCGACCTGATCCGGGAGATGGCGCACGATAACTACGTGCGGCTCATCGTGATCTCCGGGGATGTGAAATCCCGGGAGATGGTGCGCGACTATGTGCACTCCTCGCTGCAGCCCCTGGTGGCCATGCTGGAGGCCAATACCCGCACCGGCGGGGCCGACCGCAACGCCGTGGACGCGGAAATCCGCAAGCTGGTGGATACCGTGACCGCGACCGAGCTGGAGACCCTCTCCCAGCGGGTGGCGGACAACTCGGGCAACTCGCGGGCGAACCTGGCCCTGGGCATCAACGAGGTGGTGGAGGCCCTGCAGCAGGCGCAGGCCGACACGATCCTGGTCAGCCAGTACCAGGATGAGCATACGCTGCGGGCCCTGAGCGCCGAACCCTGGGTGGCGGTGGAGGATGATCCGAACCACGCCGAACTGGTCATCGGCCAATGGCCGGCGCCTGAGGTGCTGCTGCGGGCCACCGCGCTGACCGATGCGACCATCCGCTACGTCCCCGACGGGCTGCTGCCCAACGGGGTGGGCATCGCTGCCCTGCTGCGCTGGCCGCGCAACAACCACTGACCCCACTAGTCCCAAGGCGTGAGCATTACCCAATGCTCACGCCTTTTCCCTGCCCGCCGCCGGCCGGGACGTCAGGGGCGGCGCTTAGCCGCCGGGCTGTTGCTCCGGCGGGTTATCGGTTCCCTGCCCCGCAGCGCCCGGTCCCTGCTGCGGTGGGTTCGGGTATGGCGGAAGCTGTTCGGCCGGCGGCGCCCAATAGGCGCCCGTGGGATGCCCGGGGTGCGGGGCATGGCCCGACGGGTAGTTCCCCGGGGCCGGGTGCCCCGGCACCGGGTACTGCTGCCCCGGGTACTGCTGCTGGTGGTACTGCGGGAAATGCGGGTGACCGCCGGTTGACCACGGCACCAGGTATTCCGGCTGCGGCGGCAGCGGAGCCGGCCCGGCGGTGCGCTGCACGCCGAAACGATCGGCCAGGCGCACCAGCAGGAAGGTCAGGACCGCGGTCAGCACCAGTGAGGGCAGCAGGGCCGCGAGGGATCCCTCGGTGGCGTTCATGTCCATCAGCCCGGCCGCGCCCATCAGGAACAGGAGCACGTTGTTCACCACGTGCATTCCGATGGCCGCCTCCAGCCCACCCGTGCGCCAGGTGAGATAGCCGGCGGCCAGCGCGAAGGCCGCCACATCCAGCAGGCCGTAGACGTCGTAGAGGTGCCCGAAGACGAACAACGGCAGGGGCAGCAGGATCGCGAACAGCGGATGTTTCAGCCAGCCGCCGATGATCTGCATCAGCATCCCGCGGAACAGGTACTCCTCGGCCAGTGCCTGGAACGGCACCAGCAGCAGCACCAGGATCACCATCAGCAGCGGGGAATCGGGCACGCTCTGGGCGGGCACCGGCGCGGAGGGCAGCACCCCGGTCTTTTCCAGCAGCAGCCCGCCGCCAAAGTAGAGCAGGTACACCCCCAGCGCCGCACCCAGGCACACCGCCAGCCAGCGGAACCGCAGCCTGCCGGTCACCGACCACAGCAGGCCCACCGGCTTGGGGCCCAGCAGCAGGTAGGCGAAGAAGCAGGCCGGGATCAGCAGGATGAGCGAGAGCATGGTCAGGATGAAATCCGAGGGATTGCTCATGTCCAGTGCCAGTTCCTCGCTGGCCGCCAACGGGTCGCCGGTGCCGGTGTCCATCCACGCGGTGGGGGAGGCCAGCATCATCGCGATCATGGCGATGACGATCAGGACCGTGAGCGCCAGATAGAAGCCCAGGGTGGTGCCGCCCACCGCCAGCGGCCGCCACCACCGGTACTGCCGGTCGCGGCGCATCAGGCGGTGGAAGGCGTAGCGGGGTTCGGTCTGCGGATCGGCGCCCGCGGGGGAAGGCGAAGGCTCAAGGCGTTCTGGCTGGCTGGTCATAAGGCAATTCTCGCTGGTGCGGTGGGGTAAACCCATGAACCTTTGGGTGGATTTGTTTGCTCATCCCCGCGGACGGCGCCGCACGCGGGGTGTTGTGCGATTCGCCGCTGCCCTGGCCCCGGCGCGCTGGCTACACTGGTGCGGGCACCATTGCGCATCGTCTTCGATGTGGTGCCACGACATCCGGGCACGCAGCGGCCCATCTCGGGCAGGACGACAAAGGCAGGCACGTGGGCCATCACCATCACGAACATTCGCAGATCCTCTTGGATCCCCGGCGCCGCAAGCGCGCCTCGATCATCCTCTGGGCGCTGCTGGCGCCGGTGGGAGCCATTGCGCTGGTGATGGTGATCGTGCTGTGGCCCCAGGGAAACTACGATCGCTTCGCGCTCAGCGGCCCGATGGACACCAGCGGGTCGGTGCAGATGTCCACCGGCACGGTCACCCGCACCGAGTCGCAGATCTGCCCCTCCAGCCAGGGGCTGGACGAGGTGGGCGGCAAGGAGCTGCAGTGCCCGGTCACCTACGTGATGCCCGACGGCGGCGGGGCGGAGATCCAGCTGGAGGTGCCGCCCGAAACGCTCAGCTCCCGGGATGTGGGTTCCGGGGATCGGGTGCGCTACCTGGATTTGGCGGGGGCCAGCACCGAGGCGGTGCCCTATGTCTTCGTCGATTTCGTGCGCACCACCCCGATGGTGCTGCTGGCCCTGGCCTACGCGCTGGTGGTGGTGCTGGTCGCCGGGTGGCGTGGCGGGCGGGCACTGATCGGGCTGCTGGGCGGGGTGGCGTTCATGATGATGTTCATGGTCCCGGCCCTGCTGGAGGGGCAGAACCCGGTGCTGGTGGCGCTGGTGGGTTCCACGGTGATCATGTTCGGGGCGCTGTATTTTGCCCACGGCCTGAACGCGAAGACCTCCACGGCGCTGCTGGGCACCCTCTTCGGGCTGGGCGTCACCGCCTGGCTGGCCGTGTGGCTGACCGATGCGGCGGCGTTGACCGGGGCCACCGATGAGCACGCGATGACCCTGTCCACGGTGGCGCCGCAGGTGTCGTTAACGGGGCTGCTGATTTGCGGGCTGCTGATCGGCGGGCTGGGGGTGCTCAACGACGTGACCATCACCCAGTCCGCCACCGTCTGGGAGCTGGCCGAGGCCGCGCCGCGGGCCACGGCCGGCGAACTGTTCGCCAAGGGGATGCGCATCGGGCGGGACCACATCGCCTCCACCGTGTACACGATCGCCTTCGCCTACGCCGGGGCGGCGCTGCCGATCCTGGCGATCGCGGCGCTGAGCAACCAGGGGGTGGGCAGCACGCTGAGCACCGGGTTGATGGCCGAGGAGGTCATCCGCATCCTGATTGGCTCGATCGGGCTGGTGCTGGCGATCCCGGTGACCACGCTGATCGCCGTGCTGGTGGTCAAGGCCACCGGAACCGGGGGAGCCCATGGGACCCTGCCGCGGGCCCGGCGAGCCGGCGCCGAAACCGCTGGTGCGAACCATTCTCACATTAATGTAGAATAGTTCTCATTAGTGATTCTTTGGAATGGAGCCGCCCGTGACCGCACGCCACCTGACCCCGACGCTTCTGCTGCTGCCGGTGGGCGCACTGATCCTGGCCGGGTGCGCCCAGGGCAGCGCCCAGTCCCCGCAGGAGCAGCAGAACCCCGATGCCATTGAGGTGGTCGCCACCACCAACGTTTACCGTGACATTGCTCAGCGCATCGGCGCCGACCGCGTGCAGGCCACCGAGATCATCTCCTCCCCGGCCCAGGACCCGCACTCCTACGAGCCCACCGCACGGGACAAGCTGACCATTTCCAAGGCCGAGGTGGTGCTGGCCAACGGCGGCGGCTACGACGCCTTCATGGACCAGCTGATCTCCTCGATGCCCTCCGAACAGGTGGCCCAGCAGATCCACGCCGTGGACACCTCGCCCGAGGCCGTCGAAGAGAGCGCCGAGGCCGGGCACGATGAACAGGGAGAGCACGAGCACGATCATGGCGGGCATGAGGGCCACCAGCATGCCGGGTACAACGAGCACGTCTGGTTCGACCTGGACTCGATGCAGGCCCTGGGGGAGCGGTTGGCCAGCGAGTTCGGCAAACTCGACCCGCAGCACGCCGAGCAGTTCCAGGCCAACGCCGAGCAGTTCAGCACCGAGCTGCAGGAGCTGAAGGACCGGGCGGCGGCGGCCGGGCTGCACGGCAAGAGCTTCGCGATGACCGAGCCGGTGCCCTTCTACCTACTGAAGGACGCCGGGATGCATGACGCCACCCCGCAGGGGCTGAGCGAAGCGGTCGAGGCCGGCGGCGACATCCCGCCGCAGACCCTGAAGAAGATGAACGATGCGCTCGCCGACGGACAGATTGACCTGTTGGCCTACAACATCCAGACCGAGGGGCACGACAGCGTCGCGATCCGCTCCACCGCCGAGGCCCATTCGGTGCCGGTGGTCGACTTCGCCGAGACCATGGGCCCGGATGAGGACTACGTCGGCTGGATGGGCGCCCAGGTCGATGGCCTGGCCGCCGCGGCAGGCAAATAGCGCAGGAGCCCGCCGAGCCAGCGGCCGCACCGGCCCGTGGCGCGCCGGGCAGGGCGGGCGCGGTGGTTCCGTAGACTTAAGCCATGTCCCTGATCACCCGACAACTGCGCCTGGCCGTGGGCCGGGCCCGAGCCCTGGCCGCCGAACCGGCGGTGCGCCGCAGCATCAACGCCCAGCACCGGGAACTGCGCCAGACGCACACGGTCCTGTTCTTCTCCGAACCGCCCAGCCAGATCTACCAGCTGCAGGTGTGGCTGCGTCCCTTCGAGGCCCTGGCCGAATCCGGGGCGCGGATCGGAATCGTGGTGATGAACGCGCTCACCGCCCGCCAGCTGCTTCAGATGACCGGGCTGCCGGTGTTCTTCTCCCGCTCCATGGAACAGGTCGAGCAGCGCCTGGCCAAGGCCGGGACCAGGACCATCTGCTACGTGAACAACGCACAGGGCAACTTCACGATGCTGCGGATGAACGGCCCGCTGCACGTGCACCTGAACCACGGGGAGAGCGAGAAGATCTCCATGGTCTCCAACCAGCTCAAGGCCTACGACCGGGTGGCGGTGGCCGGGCCGGCGGCCATCGAGCGCATCACCGCGCACATCCCGCGCTTTGACCCGGCCGCGCTGGTGCCGATCGGGCGCCCACAGCTGGATGGGATTACCCGCACCACCGGGCTGCGCCGGCTGCGGGTGCTCTACGCCCCCACCTGGGAGGGCGATTCGAAGGCGATGGGCTACTCCTCGCTGGAAACCCATGGCGCCCAGCTGCTGGAGGCGTTGGCCGGGGACGAGCGCATTGAGCTGCGCTTCAGGCCGCACCCGAAGACCGGAGACACCTCGGCGCCGGTGGGCAAGCTGCTGGCCGGGCTGCGCCGGGAGTACGCCGCGCACCTGGACCCGGTCGCCGACCCCGGCCAGTCCCTGGCCGAAAGCGACGTGGCGATCTGCGACATCTCGGCGATGGCCTATGACGCGATCGCGCTGAATGTGCCGCTGCTGGCGGTTGGCAGCCAGGACTGCGAACTGACCCGCCGGCTGCCGGCCGACCAGCTGCTGGGCTCCGCGGCGGCGGGCCAGGACCTGGCCGAGCGGGTCCTGGAACTGGGCCGGGCCGGCAGTGCCGGGCAGCAGGAGCTGGCCAGCTACTTCTTCGCCACCACCACCCCGGGGCAGGCCACCGAGCTGCTGCGCCGGCTGGTCTGCGGCTCCTAGCGCTGGCGGAACACCGTGTCCTGCCACGGGCGGTGCGCGGCTTGTTCGTGGGAGAGCAGCACGTGCTTGATGTTCGTGTACTCGTCGAAGGAGTACTGGCTCATGTCCTTGCCCTGCCCCGAGGCCTTGTAGCCGCCGTGCGGCATCTCGGAGATGATCGGGATGTGCTCGTTGATCCACACACAGCCTGCCTCGATCTCCGCCGCGGCGCGCAGGGCCCGGTTCACATCCCGCGTCCAGGCGCTGGCCGCCAGGCCATAGGGGGTGTCGTTCGCCAGGGTGATCGCCTCATTGTCCGTGTCAAAGGGCAGGGCGACCAGCACCGGGCCGAACACCTCCTGCTGCACGATCGCCGAATCCTGCCGGGCCCCGGTGATCAGCGTGGGACGGAAGAATGAGCCGGGGCGCGGCAGCCGGGTTCCGCCGGTGCGCACCGTGGCGCCCTGGGCGAGCGCCTGGTCCACCATGGCGGCGACCCGGCGCAGGTGGGTGTCGCTGATCAGGGACCCCATGTCCGTGTCCGGATCCGTGGGATCTCCCACCACCATGGTTTCCATCAGCTCGGTGACCCGGGCGGTGAACGCCTCGAAGACCGAGCTGTGCACGTAGGCGCGGGTGGCGGCCGTGCAGTCCTGCCCGGCGTTGATGGTGCAGGCGGCCACCGCGCCGTGTGCCGCGGCCTCCAGGTCCGCGTCGTCGAACACCACGAACGGGGCCTTGCCGCCCAGTTCCAGGTGCACCCGCTTGCCGGTTTCCGCGGCCAGGGCCATGATGCGCCGGCCCACCGCGGTGGAACCGGTGAAGGAGCTCATCCGCACCAGCCGGTGGCCCACGAGCTGTTCACCCACGCTCGGCCCCGGACCGACCACCACGTTGATCACCCCGGCCGGCAGCCCGGCGGCGTGGGCGGCCTCGGCGAAGAGCAGCGTGGTGCCGGGGGTGAGCTCACTGGGCTTGAGCACGATGGTGTTCCCGGCGGCGATCGCCGGCAGGATCTTCCACGCGGCCATCTGCAGCGGGTAGTTCCAGGGGCAGATCGAACCGATGACCCCGACCGGCTCGCGGCGCACCATTGAGGTGGAGTTCCCGGCGTAGTCCCCGGCCGCCAGGCCCTGCAGGTGGCGCGCCGCCCCGGCGAAGAAGTTCACGTTGTCGATGGAGCCGGGCACGTCGAACTCGGTGGACATGCGGATGCTCTTGCCGGTCTGCGCGGTTTCCACCGCGGCCAGCAGTTCGGTCCGGGATTCCAGTTCGCGCGCCAGCGCCAGCAGGTGCCCGGAGCGTTCGGCGGGGGTCAGCCGCGACCAGGACCCGAAGGCGGTGTGGGCCGCGCGCACCGCATCCTCCACGTCCTCGGCGCTGGCGTAGTCGATGGTTTCCAGGACGGTGCCGGTGGCGGGATTGATCCGCTCCACCCGCTGGCCGCCGCCGCGGCGCCAGGCGCCGTTGATGAACTGGTGGCCGTGGGGGAAGTCGTAGCTGTGCATCTGGGGTCCCTTTCCTGGGGGTGGTCGTTAATGGGTCCGGCCGCGGGCCGGCGTCGGCGCGAAGTTCTAGGAGTCGAAACCCATGCCGAGCTTGTCCATGGCCTTCAGGAACAGGGAGCGTTGGCCCTGGTTGCGGTCGGCGCGGGCCAGCTGCCCGGTCATCAGCTTCACCCCGAGCCAGGCGGCCGGTTCGGGCGGGAACGGGATCGGCTTGCGGCGCACCATCTCAAGTCCGGTCAGCTCGGTCGGCTTCCCCGAAAGCAGGTCCAGCATCACCTTCGCCCCGAAGCGCGTGGCCCCCACCCCCAGGCCGGTGTAGCCGGCCGAGTAGGCCACCTTCCCGCCGTAGGCGCTGTCGAAGAATGCGAAGAAGCGTGAACAGGTGTCGATCGCCCCGCCCCAGGCGTGGGAGAAGCGCACCTGGCCCAGCTGCGGGAAGCTGCCCAGGAAGTGGGCGGCCAGCTTTTCGAAGGTCGCCTCGGAGCGGTCGTAGCTGGAGCGGATCCGCCCGCCGAAATGGTAGAGCGCGTCGTAGCCGCCGTAGAGCAGCCGGAAACCGCCCTCGGCGTCAATGGTGGGGCGCACGTAGTGGAAGCGGTTGTTCATGTCGGACAGGCCCACCAGCTTCTCCCAGCCCAGCGCCGCCCGCTGTCCGGGGCTGAGGGGTTCGGTCATCAGCGCGTAGTCGTAGACCGGGATGGTGTGCAGCCGGTGCCGGGCCAGCAGCGAGGGGAAGGCGTTGGTGGCCAGGGCGACGCGTTCGGCCTGCACCTGTCCGCTGGGGGTCAGCACGCGCAGGCCGCCCTCCACCGAGGCCAGCGCTTCGGCGCGGGTGTGCTCGTGGATCTGCACCCCCATCTCGTCGCACACCCGGGCCAGCTCCCAGGCCAGCTTGGCGGGGTGCACGAGCACCCCGTCGGTTTCGCTGTACAGTCCGGCCTTGAAGTCCGGGGAGTTGATCCAGCCGCGCACCTGATCGGGGCCCAGGTAGAGCGTGTCGGGGTGTGCTGCGTGCTCCTCGCGCAGCCACGGGACCTGGTGGTCCTCGGTGGCCACGGTGAGGATGCCGTCCTTGATCAGCTCCACGTCCATGTTGTAGCGGGAGATGGTCTCCAGCAGCTCCAGCAGGTTTTCCTCACCGAGCTCAGTGAGCCGGGCGTTCTCCCGGGGCAGGTGCTGTTCGCCGTTGGATTCGCCGTGCACCAGGGAGGCCTCGCAGAACCCGCCGTTGCGTCCCGATGCGGCCCAGCCGATGCGTTCGGCCTCCAGCAGGATGACGCTGCGCTGCGGGTCGCGCTCCTTGGCCTGCAGGGCGGTCCACAACCCGGTGTAGCCTCCGCCGATGACCAGCAGGTCGCAGGAGGCGGGACCGTCCAGGGCCGGGTGCGGGTCCGGGCGCAGCGGGGTGTCGAGCCAATAGGACGTGTGCCGGGCCCCGGCCAGGGACCGGCGGATGCATTCGGGGTCGATTTCGGCCTCATGACGATCAAAGCTCAGCGGGCCGGTGGCGGGGGTGGATGGGGTGGCGGTCACGGGCAGGTCATCCCTTGTCGAGGTCGGTGAACGGGTGGGCGAAGGCGGGCCCGTTCATCGCCAGCGTTGGAAGTGGTGGGATGACCAGTGTGGTCGCAGCGGGGGAGGGGTGCTCAGTGGGAGCCGGAGGCTGGCCACGCTTATCCCTCTTCCCCACAAGGATCACGGTTGAATGTGTAATGAATGTGATTCATTACACATTCAACCGCGGTGGCCGGCAGACTGTCAAGACCCGGAGGGCACCAGGGGCGCGGCCGCCGGGACGGCGCGCGTGCTCCGGGTGCTGCGGTGCGCCACGGCGCACCCGGCGGCGTTGCGGGCCGCGGTGGAACCGCGTACCCGGCGCCCGGCGCTGATCCCCAGGGCGCAGCCGAACATCAGGGTGAATTCGGCCAGCGCGATCACCAGCATCCACAGGTGCCCGTCCGCATGGCCGCCGGAAGCCGCGGCATGCGCCCCGTGACCGGCGTGCCCCAGCGGCAGGCCCAGCACCATCACGACGTGCGCAATGCCCATGGCCGCGCTCATCAGCAGCAACCCCAGCAGCTGCCCGGTGCGCAGGGCGTCCACCGAACACTTCAGGCACCAGAGGGTCATCACACCCAGGGCGATGACCCAGCCCGGCGAGTGGGGCAGGGCCAGCAGCATCAGCACGTGGGCGGCCGCCAGCGCCGCGGCGCCGCCGGCCAGCACCCAGGTGCCCGCGGTTCGCCTAGTTTCCGCCGCCACAGCACTCGGCCTCACCGCTGGAGCAGCAGCCGTGCTTGACCGGCTCGGGCACATCCAGCACCGGGGAGCGGTCAAAGAAGCCCTCGGGGCGGATCTTGAACCCGACCGAGTCCACCGGCATGATCGGCCAGTCCTCGGTGCGCGGGAAGTGGGTCAGCGCAAAGGTGTGCCACAGGCTGATGTCCTGGGTGTCCACGCTGTGGTCATCGGCGATCCAGTCGTTGATCCCCTCCACGCCCGGGTTCTGGTTCACGAAGTCGCCGGTGGGGTAGCGGTGCCCGGCCTCGCGCTTGGTGACCCACAGCGCCTTGGAGGCAAAGGTGGCGCGCTTGTGGATCGAGGAGCCCTCGGCGGCCAGCAGGGTGGGCAGGCCCTGCGGGTGCAGCTTGAAGCCCACCGGCTTGCCCAGGTAGTTCTTCGATTCCGGGTTGGTGACCACCCAGGAGCGCCCGGCGGGCATGTTCGCATCGCGCACCGCCTGCTTGGCGGTGGACAGCACCGTGTGGCTGCGGCTGAACGCGTTGCCGCGCGGGTTCTCCTGGCTGATCGGCAGGCGCACCGCCTCCTCCTCGATGACCTGGCTCGGCCCGCCATCCAGCGCGAAGTCCAGCCGGGCGCCGAAGATGTGCTGGTGGAACGGGGCCCCCAGGCCCGGGGCCATCTCCGAGGCAAAGCGCTCGTCGCGCATCGCGGAGGTGAACACGATGCCGGTGGCCTTGGCCTCGAATTCGATGGTGCCATCCAGGTACAGGTACCAGTAGAAGCCGTAGTCGTAGTTGCCGACGGTGGTGAAGAAGCTGATCACCAGGCGGCGGTTGCGTCGGGTGTACTTCACCCCGGACCAGTCATCGGAATGCTTGGAGAGGATCGAGGAGTCCTCCTCGTGCATGCAGATGCCGTTGTGGATGGTGCGGGCCTCGCCGTCGGCGGTGGCCACCACCGGGGAGATGTAGTGGATTTCGCCCAGGCAGTCGCAGCCCAGTTCCAGGGAGTTGGCCATGCGTCCGATCAGGTATTCGCCGGTGTCGAAGTAGTTCTGCCAGCTGCGCACCGGGGAGGGGTCGCCATAGGGCACGACCATCTCGGCGATCGAGGCGCGGTCCAGGATGCGTCGGCGCTGGCCCTTGTCGTCGAAGGCGATGTTGTACAGCACCAGGCCCTCGCGCATGTCGAAGCCCACATCCAGGCTCCACTTCTCCCACTCGACGTGGTTGCCGTCGGTGACGGTGAAGCTGGGGCCCTCCGGCTGGGTGATCAGCAGCGGCTTCTGGGTGTCGCGGATCGGGCCGGTGAGCTCGGGGTCGGTGTAGTTGCCGTGGTCGGCCGGGATGTCCACCGGTCCAAAGTCCAGGATCTGGTCCACCTTGCCGGCGACGGTGTCGATGTAGACGACCAGCCCGTCCACCGGGTGGGCCCAAGCCGAGTCCTCGGCGAAGTCCTGGCGGAAGGCCAGCCCGCGCAGGATGCGCCGCCCGGATTCCTCCGGGTACTCAAAGACGCCGGCGGACAGCGGCGCGACGCGCACCTGCTCGACGGTGAGGTTGCGCTTGGCCAGCGCCTGGATCCAGCCTTCGTCCGCGGCCACGATGGCCTCGACCTTTTCGAACTCCTCCTCCAGCACCGGCAGCTGCCCCACGGCCGCCGCGTCGATCTCGGTGACCTGCTCGATCTCGTTGCGGGTCAGGTCCAGCACCACGTCCTTGGGCTCATTCAGCGCCGAATCCATGAGCATGACCCGCACCCGGCGGGCCGGGGCCTGCGGGTTCGGGTCCTCCAGGCCCAGGTAGGCGATGCGGGTGGAGGCGGTGAACAGGTTGTTCTCCTGCAGCAGCCGGCGGGCGGCGGCGATTTCCTCGGCGCCCAGCAGGGTGTAGTCGACGGTGCGAGTCTTCATGTGATGCAACCTTCCAAGGGGTGTGAAGCGAAACACTTTTAATTCTCTACGTGTAGAGAATACGGATTTGTGGAGTGCTTCACAAGGGGTCACGGGATATTTCTGCCCCGGCCCTAGACTGGTGACATGCCCAAGATCGTTGACCATGAGCAGCGCCGCCGCGAAATCATCGAAGTCACCTGGCGCTTCATTGCCCAGCAGGGCTTCGACAAGCTGAACCTGCGTGATTTGGCCGCCGCGGCCGGCTACGCCAACGGGGGGCTCAAACCGTACTTCCCCACCCGCAACTCGCTGCTCTCGGCCACGTTCAACTTCGTGTTCAACTCCACCGGGCGGCGCATCGCCCGCACCACCCGCGGCCTGGCGGGAATGGCTGCCATCCGCGCCTTCGCCGCCGAGGTGCTGCCGCTGGATGAGGAGCGCCGCGACGAGTCCCGGGTGGTCATCCACTTCTGGCACGTGGCCCTGCAGGATGAGAAGATGGCGCAGCTGAACGCAAACTCCATGGATGACTGGCGCCGCCAGCTCGATGGCTGGCTGCACCAGGTGCCGGGCCTGGACCCGCAGCGCGTGGAGGTGGCGCGCAATGCGCTGATGACCTTCCTGCTCGGGGCGCAGATCACCGCCGTGCTGGACCATGCGGGCAACTCGCGCCAGCAGCTGCTGGCGCAGCTGGACTACCTGCTCGAATCCCTGCATTAGCTCCCCGTGGCGCAGCGGCGGCAGGTGACAGCGACGAAAATCTGCCGTACATTCAACGTGACGCGCACTACAGGGGCGGTGCCGGCGCCGGGAGGAGAGGGATGTACCAGTTTCAGCACGTGGATTCGCACACCGCCTGGTCGGACCTGGTCTCCCAGTCCTTCGTCCCGCTGCGCAGCGAAGCGGTGTCCTCCGGCCGGTTCCGCGCCAGCCTGGCCACGAACATGCTTGGCGGGATCGGGATGATGCGCATCAGCGCCAAGCCCCACGCCGTGCAGCGCACCGAACCGCTGGCGGCGGCCGGGGACGGGAAGTACTTCAAGGTTTCACTGCAGCTGACCGGGCATGGGCTGCTGGTCCAGGACGGGCGCCAGGTGCTGCTGGCCCCCGGGGAACTGGCCATCTACGACACTCAGCGGCCCTATTCGCTGGCCTTCGAACGCGAGGCGACCACCATGGTGGTCATGATCCCGCACGAGCAGTTCCGCCTGCCCCAGGAGCAGGTTCACCAGATCACCGCCGTGAAGCTGGACGGACGCCATCCGCTGGCCGGCACCGTCACCCCGCTGCTGCACCACCTGGGCGAGCACCTGGACCAGTGGGATGAGCACGGCGGCGCGCCGCTGGCGCGCAACGCCTCGGACCTGCTGGCCACGGCGCTGGGCGGGGTGCTGACCCCGGCCAGTCCCGCCGGGGACAAGCAGCGCCAACGCCAGCGCATCCAGGAGTACATCCGAACCCGGCTGGCCGATCCGGCGCTGTGCCCGGGCAGGATCGCCGCCGCCCACTACCTTTCGGTGCGCAGCCTGCACGCCTTGTTCGCCGCCGAGCCCCGGCCGGTCGGCGCCCTGATCCGCCACCAGCGCATGGAACTGGCCGCCGAACTGCTGACGGACCCAATGCTGGCCCAGGTGCCGATCCAGGCGATCGGCGCGCGGGTGGGCCTGCCCGATGCGGCCGGCTTCGCCCGGGCCTTTGCCGCCCACCACGGGGTGAGTCCCAGCCGCTACCGGCAGCAGCTCGCCGGCTAGGGCCCGCCGCGCCGCTCCCGGATTTTCACCGCCCACAGGCCAGGTCTGCACCCGATGCCAAGTGGTGTGCGCGCAATGCCAAGACACCTGCGGCGCCCATCACAGATGCTGGGATGGTCATCGTTTGGAATGGGGAAAACCAATGGGTATCGAACAGCGCACCTTGACCGTGCCGGCCCTCGTTGTCATGATCATCGCGGCCAGCGCGCCGCTGACGGTGGTCGCCGGCGGGGTGAGCACCAACTTCGCCGTCACCGGGCTGCTGGGGGTGCCCCTGTCCTTCGTCGTGCTCGGGGCGATCCTGCTGGTGTTCGCCATCGGCTACACCGCCATGAGCCGGCACGTGAGCAACGCCGGCGCCTTCTACGCCTACATCGCCCAGGGGCTGGGCAAGCCGGCCGGGGTGGGTGCCGCGATGGTGGCGGTGGTCAGCTACAACCTGATGCAGATCGGCATCTACGGGCTGTTCGGCTTCGCCGCGGCCTCCTTCGTCAACGCGGTGCTGGGCACCGCGATCCCGTGGTGGGTGTGCGCCCTGGTCGCCTGGGCGCTGGTGGCCATGCTGGGGGTGAACCGGGTGGACTTCTCCGCCAAGGTGCTGGGCATCGTGGTGGGCCTGGAGTTCCTGGTGGTGATCATCTTCGACGTGGTGGCCGTGGCCCAGTCCCCGCAGGGGGTCAGCAGCACCGGCTTTGCCACCGGGGACCTGTTCATGCCCGGCATCGGCGCGGTGCTCGCGTTCTCGATTGCCGCGTTCATGGGCTTTGAGTCCGGCACGATCTACAACCAGGAGGTCAAGGACCCCAAGCGCACCGCGCAGCTGGCCACCATCATCGCGGTGAGCATCATCGCCTGCTTCTACGCCCTGTCCTCCTGGGCGGTGCTGGTGGCCCTGGGCCCGGACCAGGTGGTGGGCGCCTCCCAGGAGCACGGCCCGGATCTGATCTTCGTGTTCCTGGCCAGCCATGCGCCGGGCTGGTTCATCGACCTGGCCAACCTGCTGTTCATCACCAGCCTGTTCGCCGCGCTGCTGGCCTTCCACAACGTGGTGGCCCGATACTTCTACGCGATGGGCCGCGGCGGCGCGCTGCCCCGGGTCCTGGCCCGCACCTCGGCCCGCACCCAGGCC
>Ga0153920_1000270_pt1 | contig 20823 bp, 22 predicted proteins | sample TSNJ004MetaG_FD_104713 | JGI IMG/M metagenome (GOLD analysis project Ga0153920, IMG submission 104713) | Attine ant fungus gardens microbial communities from New Jersey, USA - TSNJ004 MetaG | ecosystem: Host-associated > Fungi > Mycelium > Unclassified | place: USA: New Jersey, Brendon T. Byrne...
TATATCACATATTTTTTCTGAAATGAAAATAGGCAAAAATCATTTAAGAGAAATCGAACATGTAATAATAACAGTTCTATTGATACTCTTTGATTTCATACAGATAAAGATTTATGAATCAGTTTCTGCTTCTTTTAATCTAAAGGAAGAACTACTTCTAAAAAGAATTGAAACCTTATATTTAATTAATAATTACAAGGAAATAGAAAATAAATATCAGGAATTGAGATATATACATCATGACATATACCGGCATTTAAGCTATTTGGAAAGTCTATATCAAAAAAATAATAATGCAGCTGAATATCATGCACAAATAAAAGATAAACTTGATAAAATCGATTATCATTTCTTTTATGAAAATTTTTTGTTAAATCAAATACTCAATTCTAAAGCGACAGAATGTAAAAAGAAAAATATTAAATTTATAATAAACATTCAAAATGAGGAGTTTGATTTTATTGAAGAATATGATTTAGTAACGATCTTAGAAAATATATTTTCTAATGCTATTGAAGCATGTGATTTACAGTCAAAAAACAAAAGAATGATTAAATTTTTTAGCATTAAGCATAATGATATGCTATACTTAAACTTATGGAATAGTTCTGAGGAATTACCTAAAATAAAGAATGATAAATTTTTGTCCAGCAAGAAAAACCATATGGGTCTTGGACTTAAGAATGTTCAAAATACACTTAATAAATATAATGGCAAACTTGATTGTGAGTATACCAATGAATATTTTAAAGTCAGTATATTTTTGCCTGTAAAGTAAACGTCAAACCATCCGCCCCTAGTTAAAATCAACGACGCTTTTTAGCGGCGTGAATTGGATTTGTTCCAATCAGCTGGAGCCAATGGCAGTTCCAAAACAGACTGGTTCACATGGATTCCTTTATATTCAAGGAACCCAAAAAAGTTTCTGAGAGAAGTTATATATCTGCCTTTACTTGATGGCTTTAGCGTAGAGTGCACGCTGCAGACATAGTTTCTCAAATCTTTGGCTGTCAGTTCCGACCAAAAATCAGGAACTACGCCTATGTGATCAAGAAATGTTGACACATGATGCCGTTCGGCTTGCGCAGACATTTCTGTTATGCTTTTGAATCCGATTGAGTATTCATAAAACTCATCCAGAATGTCATCATATTCAGTGCAGGCTACGAATTGTTTAGAATACTCCTTGAAAGTGATTCCTGATACCATGAAAAACAGTAGGCTAGACGCTGGTTTAATGTTATGACGGGCGGCTGGCAGGAATTGTTCTTTCTCTGTTTTCAGAGTATGTATTATGTGCTCATATAACTCTTGAGGCACTTGGGTATTCCAAGTATTTGGTGCTTGTTCCAATGCCTTGGAATAATCATGGATTGATTGCTGTGAGTATCCTTTTTCTTTAAGGAACGCCGTAAATTTTTGAATCAACTTTGGGTTCATAGTTTTCCTCCTTTGAATGGTTTAGAAAACTATGATACCATTAAAGACAGATTAATAGCACATAACCTGGTTAAGCACATAATTTTTTCCTACACAAAACGTGCGGATGGATCGTTCTGAGGCCGAGTTATCAATTGGAACTTCACCATCTGATAAAAATACTTTCAGATGTTTTTCCTGATTAATACTGTATTTCAGACCCTTTGCAGTTTCCCCTTTAGGGAGTTTGACATACGGAATTGGATAATCCGATCGTAAGTGTACCGGCATGGATCACTGCATCGGCTTAAAATGGTATGTTTGAGGATTCCGGATTCTTAGCTGGTCGAACCGGAATCTCTGTGAATGTGACAGAACTATTTTGCCCGATAGCAGGAAGTGCAGGTGCATTTATCTGCTCATATGCTTCCTTCCGTATTTTACGCAACCAGTAATAGTAGCTTTTTTCACTGATCTCTCGTTCCGAAAGCCATTGCTTGATAGACAGTCCTTTTGGCCTTTGCTGACACTGTTCGATGATCGACTTCCAATTGGCCCTCCGTACTTCATGAGTGATTTTATCCATAGTTTTACCTCCTACTTGAAAAAACTAGTTAGTTTTTTGCGTTTTTTCAAGTTTGCCATAAAATCTAACTCAATAAAAGGCGGATGGTTTGACGTTTACCCTGTAAAGGATGTTGTATAGACGAAGAATCGGTTTATTACGTATAATATATAGAATGATTTCACTATTAGTGTTATAATTTCCTTATTATATAAAAAAGGAGGGAATAGAAATGGTGAATGGAAAAAATTTAGAATTTAAGAAAATACTTCTGAAGAGAATGGTAAATAAATTTTACAAGGAAGCAGAAAAAAGTGCAAATACGGCTTGTGCTTTTTGGCATAACCAACCTAAACAACCAGAAATGGTTAAGAAATTAAAAAAATTCTAATATTGATTGCTTTAGTGGTCTTTATAAGGCTGTTAAAGCAATTTTTTTATACTGTAATAGGTATAATTGTTGATTGTCAAGTAAAATTGACCACTTTTTACGTATCAGTACTTCTCTTGTTTATCATTTTTTTAAATATTTCAATGCACCCGCTGCATGAATTCTTACAACCTTATCTTCATCTTCCAATAGTTCTTCTAATTTAGGAATTGCACTTTGTATTAACTCTGGCTTTCTTCTAGCTATAACTCTAAATATCTCCGGTGCTTCTCTCCTTACATATTTGATATTTTCATCACTAAGTAGTATTATAAATATTTCAACATAGTCCTTAAAGAGTTCAGGTTTGTTAATTGCAAGATTTTCACACGCCCAAATAAAATTCATTCGAACTTCAGGGGCAGGGTCTTCCGCACAACTAAATATTCGTTCTATATTTGATAAAACAATTTTAATATTGGTTCTTCCAATTCTTCCTATTGCCCATAAAGCGTTTCCTCTAATTTTTTTGTCCTCATGATCTAATAACTCGTAAATTCCATGAATAGAATCACTAACTAAATTAGGCTCATTATGCCCTATCTGCCCTATAGCCCAAAGAGACTTCTCGACAATAACATTTTCCGAACTTGACAGCATCTTTTTGAGCTTTGGAATGAATTCAATAACACTACCTGCATTTTTAAAACCAATACTGGATATTTGACTGATTGTTTTACAAATGATCTTTACATCACTTGATTCAATATTCTTCCATAATAGATCTTTATCAATAATTTTCTCCATACCCTGCTCCTTTCCACTGTTTTGTAAATAATTCATTATAATAATACACAAATAACTATATTGCAATATCTTTAGATTCATTTCAATAATGTTAACAAGCATTAAATGCCACAAGCAACACCATTATTTTTTAATTTTATTGCTTCGTTTTATTCCGAAAAATAATATGACCAAAGAAACTATACCCAAAAATATAGTTGATAAAAACAGCGGTCCAAAATTGTAATTACCTTTTTCCCAAAACTCTACAAAATCAGTGCTAATATAAGTCATTGGAAGTGTATACGCAACAGATTGAACGATTTCAGGTAGTTGATTGACCTTAACTCCCATCATCCCACACACTATCATAAATGCAAAATATAGTATCATTGTTACTGCATAAGTTGGACCGTATTTTCTCAGGAGCATGGCTAATCCATGTGCCAAAATGAAAAAAATAACTGTTATAATGAATAACGATAACATATAACTAATCAGGGCGCCCAACTTAGGAGTTTGGATATCCAGTATAGCTATATTTATAAAACTGTATATCAATAATGAGATTATAGTAAATATCATATATGCAATAAGTTTAGATATTAACAGACTTTTCTCACTATATCCAAATAATCTCAATCTTAAAGGTATTTCTTTTTCTATCTCCTGTGAATAATTGGCAGAATATCCTATAAGTATTATTGCCATTGGAGATATAAGACTCATGGTAATAAAAATACCTGTCATCATTTTAGGCAATACTTCTTTAGGCACTTGACTCTTGTATGTTTGAGAAATAAGTAATGACATAACTATTGGAAAAATAACTCCAAAAAAAACTGTAAATATATTTCCAATTATATTTCTTATTTCATACTTAATTAGATTCCAGTTAATTGCTCTCCGCTTCATCTTATACTCCCATCTGCTTATAATTGTTAATTGCATTTATTGATAAAATTTCAATATCATTGCAGCTTCTTTTAAAATTAATATCATTATTAATTAACAAGCTTGATAGCTCAATTTCATCCCTGATATCTTTGCAAGATATTGCAATCAAGTGAGTAGGAGATTTTATTATATTATACCCTTTTAATAGAGTTTTATTCTTAGGAGTATTTTCGAGGATTATTAAAGAGTCGCCACAAACTTTATTAAACAATTCTCTTTTATCACCAAATGCAATGACCTCCCCCTCTTCAATGAGTAAAAGCTTATCCACTAACTGCTCCAGTTCTTCATAATAGTGAGATACAAAACATATAGCATTATTTCTACCTTTATACCAATCAATTATTTTTTCCAAAAGCTTTTGGCGTGTTTCAAAATCCAGTCCTGATGTAACCTCATCGAAACACACTAAGCGGGTATCCTGAATTAACACAAGAATAATGGTTAGTCTCTGTTTTTGCCCTCCTGATAATGTTGAATATTTTTGTTTTAAACATTCCCTAAATCCAAAGAAATCAATCAACTCTTGTAGTTCAAGATTCTTACTAATTTTAGTATTTAAAATAGTTTCAATAATATATTTGACTGGCATAAAGTTAGAATAATTATTATATTGCATATGAACCGATATATCAGCAGGTTTCAATTTCGTTGATATACGACCTTCATATTTAATCAACCCTAATATAGATTTGATAAAAGTAGATTTACCTGCACCATTAGATCCGATAATACCAATCCTATCACCTTCTTCGATACAAATTGAAGAATCAATTTTTAGAGCCTTTTTCTTTCCATAAGTAACTTTAAGATTTTCAATAGTAAGCAAGCCTTAACTCCTTTCTAATCAAGTTTTTTCTAAACAATATATGAGTCATCAATTTTATGCTTTCCATATAAACAGGCTTTTTTCTCACAAAAAGATTTCCACCAGGGAGCCTTTTCCCAAACAATCTCTCTAATTTCCTTAGATGACATTCCCTTATCATACATATCCAAACACATTCTATAGATTTTAGTTACTGGCGCAATAAATTCAGGTATCCTGTCTCTTCCCAAAATCTTTAAAACCGTAACTCCAGCATCTTTCAGCTCCTTTAATTTACATATACTGCAGTCAAGGCCAGCATAAAGCAGCGGAACATTACTTTTATCTTCATGATCATTCCAGATTTTATAAAGCCCACGACACTGCATATCATACCCGTCATACAATTCTGCAATATAAGGAGTATGAAGTAAATTACAACGACCGTTTATATTAGAACAGGCAAACTGTGCAAAAACCTCTATCTCTGCATTAGTACTTTCACAAATATCTCTTATTTCATCCATTGAAAACTGTGTTGTTAATACAATTCTAGTAAAGCCAATACTTTCTAAATACTTTATATGCTCTTTATTATAGCCAAATAAAAACGTACTAGAATGCATTGGCAACTTAATACCTTCCTTTTGAATAAGTAGGGCTGCTCCAATATTTCCTACAATTAATGTATCCACTCCTGCTGCGATTCCTCTACAAACATGATCTAAGTAAAGCCCTGTTAATTTCTCATTCAAATAGCGTACATTTGCAGTATAATTAACCAAAACATTATGATCATGAGCCAATCTGCATATTTCAGCAAGTTCTTCCGTAGTTTGAACTTGAGCCACTTCATTTTTACCTGACATATTATATCTTCCTGTAAATGTCATTTGACTCATTCCTGTTTCTACCGGACTTCTAAGCCCTAAATATATTTCCTCTGCACCAGCGGCTATTTGAAGTCTTGCACCCTTTAAATCATGAACCGGAGCCATTATATTCATATACTCACCACCTCTTTCCCCTCACACTTTCTATCAATTTCTTTTAATCTATTAATCCTTTTTTCCAACTCTTCTATTGAGAAAGCGCGCATGTCAAAAGTAATTGAATCAACATTATTAATATTTTTCTCATTTATATCAACTTCCCTTTTACAATATATGGCGTTTCCTATAATTAAATAGTCAGGAGTTACCGGCCTTATCAACTCTTCATTGACAACTTCATAAGGCTCTTCTGTATTATCAGGTATATAGCGATGAGTAAACCTTGCATTTAAAACTTTGTCGCAATATGAAGTACATTCAAAAGAAGGCTTTTTATCGTAATATCTAGCTATATGACAGGCTCTAGTAATGGCCGAAGGAATATAATCTAACATTCCTTTAATTTTAATATTTTTATTTCTAAAGTATTTTGTGCTTTTATTAAGCATAACAGGTAACATTTCTAATTCTACTCCTGAAATACCCATACTGCACATATGTTCAAGTAGCAAATCATTGACAAAATTATTCTGGCACCAGCCTTCTTTTATTTCTTCACTTTCCTCAGATAAGACCTTCTCATGCCAAGGGCAGTTTTCAAATGAAGTTGAATACACATGTCCAATGTACATATCAAAACATCTATTCCCGACTTTCTCAGAAATCAATTTTAGCAACCCCAAATCATTAATTGTCAAGTCAAAAGGGGTTCCTCTTTCATTCAAACTAATAATCAAATCCATTATACGAGGTACATGAGTCTCTGGTACAAAGGGCGTCAATATCTCTGGTTTAATACCATTCTTATCAATTTGATCTAACATCATTGATAACACCTCATACTCTGGCACTTTATAGACACAATATTCACTACCTATACCAATATAATTTGGCTTAAGCTTAATAGCGTCTTTAAGTTGTTCTGTATTTGATACTCTAATGCTTATCTTCATCAGTTCACTCTCCTTATTTCACTATGCGATGCTTTTACGTAATAAATTATAAATGGATAATGCCTCATTAAGATCCTTTTTCTTATGTATAACTGAAGAAATCGCTTCCATAATAGCAGGAATATTATTATTCTGAAAAATGTTTCTCCCCATAGAAACCCCTTCTGCTCCTGCACTCATCGCATCGCAAATCATTCTTAATACCTCCCCTGGATTGCTCAGCCTATCACCACCTGCAATCACAATTGGAATATTGGAACTATTAACTACATCAATGAAACTTTCTTTTGACCCCGTATAAGAAACCTTTACAATATCTGCTCCTAATTCTTCTGCGAATCTAACAGTATGCTTGATCATAGAAGAGTCCGAGCCATTTTTTATTTTAGGACCTCGTGCATATACCATTGCAATTAATGGCATTCCATATTTATAACACTCCGAAGAGATATGAGCAAAATCCCTAATCATATAACCCTCATCCTCTGCTCCCAAATTAATATGCATTGAAACACCATCACATCCAAAACGGAGTGCATCTTCTACAGAACCTGTTAAAATTTTTTTATTAATATTACCTAAGCTAGTACTACCAGATAAGTGCATAATAAGCCCCATGTTCTTATTTTCCAAAACGTTAGCATTTTGACTAATCATGCCCTTATGCAAAATCAAAGAATCTGCTCCTGTTGAAGATAAAGAAGATATTGTATTTTCCATTTTATCCAATCCATCTATAGGACCCAATGTTACGCCATGATCCATTGGTACTAAAAGTAATTTACCTGATTCATTAAAAATTCTTTTCATTCGTTTTGTTTTTCCAAACATAAAAATTTTCTCCTTTCTACTACACATAGCAGTCTGAGATTACACCATTCTCATATTTACATTTACATTTATTACAAAAATTTTCTTTCCACCAAGGTGCTGCATACAATATATCATCAATCTCATTTTTAGTTATTTGCCCATTACTACTAATAACATCAAGACATTTTTTATGGATATTAGTAATTGCTGATGTAAACTTAACATCTTGATCTCTTCCAACTATTTTGATTACATCAATTCCTCCCCAAACCATTTTATCCAAACTACAGAGCGCACAATCCAAAGAAGCATCTAGAAAATTCACACCATCATAGCTTTGGCCACCCACTAAAACATTGAAAAGAGATTTACACGGTAGACCTATCTCAATATCCTCTCCACAATTATGGATCATGTGACAGCTACCTTCAATATTGGAGCATCCCACCCCCACAAATGCTTCTATCTCTAGATTTGTTTTAGATTTAATATCAACCATCTCATCCAAAGTAATTTGGTGTGGTAATACTATCCGTTTCACCTCCAATTGTTCAAAAAACTTGATTGTCTCTATATTAAAAATTGAAAGAAATGTGCTCGCAACAATAGGAGCATCAATATTATTCTCTCTTATCGTTAATATATTACCAATATCGCCAACGATAATCTGATCGGCTCCTAAAGTTATGCCTCTTTTCACAAAGTCAAGATATCTCTTAACCATTCCATAACTATTACTATCTGCCATGAGCTGAATATTTGCAGTAAGATTAACCATCACCCCTCTCTCCCTAGCATATTTTACAATTCTTTCAAATTCCTTTTCATCAGGCTGGACAATTAAACCAGTATTAGATACTTTACCACGTCCAGTGAATGTAATATTCTGAAAACTATCATCCTTTAAACCAACATATATTTCATCTGCGCCTGCACCAATTTGCATAACTGCAGATACATACGAATTTACAGGACCCATTATCTTCATAATCATCACCTCCCATCTCTCTAGGATTAATTAAATATAATATTCTGTATTTATATACTTACATCTTTCAGTATCACAAAACCCTTTTTCCCAAAAATCGAAATCAAACCTTTCTTTTATATGACTCATAATATTGTCCATTTTTTCACCTCTTTCTAAACTAGAAAGAGCATAATTATAAATGAAGGTAATTGTTGATGTTAACTTATAATCCATTTCACGTCCTACGATTTTAATACTTGTTACACCGGCATCGATAATTTCTGGCAGCGCACATAAGGCACAATCTTCCCCTGTATCTAAAATTGTAGTAGACTCATCTGTTTTATCTAAATAATAAATTCCCCTACATGGTAGACCGAAATTTATCTCTTCATTTGCATGATGATATAAACTACAAGTAGATTCAATAAAAGAACAACCAAAGTGAGCAAAAATCTCTACATCTAACCCTGTTACTTCTTTTATACTTTTGATTTCATCAAATGTTAAATGATGTGGCAGACAAAGCTTGTCAACTCCAAGATCCTTCAGCAATAGTCCTTGTTCAGAATTTATTGTTGCCAGGAATACGCTTGCTGTAATAGGTAATTTTATTCCCTTTTTTCTCAAATAAATTATATTACCTAAATCCCCCACAATAAGTCTGTCAACTCCAGCTAAAATAGCGCCTTGAATGTATTCCAAAAAATATTCCTGAAACTTTGTTCCACCATCCGGATCATCTCCAATCATAGGCATATTAGCAGCAAATTCTACGATCACACCATGTTCATGTGCTAATTTGACAATTTTTTTAAATTCATCATAATTAACATGTGTTTTCGTTTTATTATACGACTCTTTTCCTCTTCCTGAAAAAGATAGCTTTTTAATTTTATCTGACAAGTAACCAACATAAATTTCTCCTGCTCCTGCTTTAATCTGTAATTTACAAGATTCATAAGAATTTACCGGTGCCTTTATTCTAGGTTTGATCATCCTATGCTACCTCCCGTATCTTTCTTATAGCCTGCTCTAATTTTAATACATTTTCAAATTGAGAATAATTCAGAATCATAACATCTATATTGGTAAATTTCACAGCACTTAGTTCTCCCAAGTAGTCACGATATAGAACACATCCGATTAAGTTATATGTAGGATTAATTTCTTCTACTTTACTACTTGGTTTTAAATATTCTTTCCTATCCCAAATTCCCGTCATAGTCATATGTATCGGCTTTGAACATTTAGCTTTACAATCTGGGATTTCTGCCTTATAATATTTCGCTGTTTGGCAAGCTCTCGAAAATGCAACGGCTATATAACCGTAATGTACACATACCTTATAGCCACAATTTTTTAAGTTTGCAAATGCTTTCTCCTGATGTTCTAGCATATTACTCTCAATAGCATCAATTTGATAATCCTTAAAAAAATCAATTTTGACTTTATGAGCCATATTATTTTGTATTATTGCATCTTTAACAAATTCATCCTCATCTCTTAAAATGTGCTCATACCATAAACAGTCTTCAAAAGATCTTGAAATGGCTCTTCCAATTGTCACATGTTTTAACTCGATTTTCTCTTTTTTTAAAGCATAAAGCAAACCTAAATCATTAATAGTTATCCAGAATTCTTCAGTTTCGTTTGAAATTATCTTTATCAACTCCACTACTCTTCTAAGATGCCTCTCAGGTATTTTAGGGGTTATAATTCTTATCATTTTCCTTGCATTCTTTATTTTTTTTATCATATCTTTAGCAATTTCAATATTAGGTAATTTATGTACACAACCTTCATCACCAATACCTACTATATCAAATTCTAAGTCTATAATATCTGATAATTTTTCATAGTCCCTGACTCTTATCTCATATTTCATTAAATATCACCTTCCTTTGTTGAACCCTAAGCCACCTCATAATATCTTGTGTTGACTTATCTTTAAAATCATAACTACAGCCATCTAACATCCAGTCTTCTAAAATAATACCATTCGCATTAACAATATCCTCTTCCATATTATCCTCTATTCTTTTTAATACAACATTTCCTTTTACCCAAAATTTAGGATATACCTTCTTGACATTTTCATCATCCATGTAGATTTCTGAGTAGTCACTATTCTGTTTAAGATTCATTGAAGGAGACCATTTTTTTTGGAAGCTCAAGCAAATCGGCCTTTTACAATAATCTATACAATCTTGCTCCACCTTATAAAACCTTTTAACAGGGCATGAGCGTGAAAATGATAAGGTACTAAATCCAATATGAAGGTTTACGCGCAAACCATATTCTTGAATTTGCTTCATTGAATCTATGATTCCCCTAGTTCCATTCAACTCAATATCACGGATTTTATAATCATTAAATAATATCAATTTCTTTGAGTGGGAGAACGTACTACTTGTTATATGGGCTCTGTCCAATTCATCTTCCCCTCTAAGTATATTTTCTTTCCAGGGAATCAAATCAAATGATCTCTCGAGGAATCTACCTATACATAAGATAAAGTTACTTGGATTCTGCAAGTCATTTTTGATATATGAAAGCAAACCAAAATCGTTAATAACTATTATAAAATCATAATTAATACTAGATAATTCTACTAAATATCTCTTTACCGACTCCAATGAACGTTGCGTAATAAATGGTAATACTATTTTTATTTGGGTATCTTCAGAGATTAAATTAATTAGTTTCCTGATTGCATCAATAGAAGGCAGTCCTTTTATGCATCCTTCTAGACCTAAACTAATTATATTGAATCCTCTGCTACTCGCTTTAATTGCTTGTTCCAAAGAACTACATCTGATCTCAAGTGACATTTTCATACTACTCCTCCACTATCTGCATGGAATTAAATCTCAATAATTGTAAATCTTGATTGATAATGCATTCAGTTACGCATTTTAGTTCTCTGCTTAATTCTTGCCATTCCTTATTATGATATTTACAAATATGATTAGACTTTATCTCTGTATTACCATTCTTGTTGTGTATGTTACTAGAAATTGAATATTCACATAAAAAATCAACTTTTGTGCGAATCAAATGAATACTTATTTCACCATCATACCTTTTCTCGCATATTTCCTTATCACTAATAGAAATTTCCGGATTAAACCGTGCCTCTAGTTCTGTTTCATTATCAATAACTACCTTACATTGCGATATTGATTTATTTTCTCCATTCAATTCATTGGTTAATATATATTCAATCTTGTAGTTATCCGGAAAGTTATCTGATGTATAGATGATTTTTTTATTTAAATCATCGTATTTGTAATAGTTAAAACAATTTTCACCCGCACTATATAAATATGTGGAACCATTTATCTTAACTAATTCTTCGTTTTTATTTTTAAATCCAATGGTCGCAAGATAAAAATTATTTGATAAAAATGCTTCTAGAGCATTAAACTGCACTAAATTCGGATCATAAGACTTCCTTACCTTTTTCACATCTCCGTTGATAACAACACTACATTCTATCGCAAATGTATTCTCTGATGAATATATTAATGGAAGCCCTTTTTTAGCATGTCCTTTTGGATCAACAACACCAGAATGATAATTTGATGGTGGAAATAGACTTTTAAACTTCATTTTTCCTTTAAAAGACTCTTCTTCGAAATAAATTATACATTCAATATTACCAGTTCTATCAACTTTCTTTTCATATGATATATTTGACAATATTACTTTTCTTCCAATATACATTAGATTCATATAAGCCCGCTCACTATTCGTATATACACATTGCATTTTATTACTATCTGTTATTACTAACTCCAATGCCTTTCCATTTGGTCCTTTTGAATAATCAAAAAATTCAATAGACTCAATGTCTTCATCATCCAGAAATGCTATTATATGTATACAGGACGGAAATATTGTGAAATTAATCGGATTAATTGGTATTATCATTCTTATCTCCTATACAAATTCACAGCCAGAACAACCCTCATTACAACTATCTGGCCTAGCAGCTTCAGTAACAACTCTCTCCAAAATTTTGCACATTTCTTTATTACATAGTTCATCCAACTGATAATTCCTGCATGCTTCCGATTTGTCCCTAATATTAAGCTCAACTACCGAAACTTCCTCACCTGATCCAAGTTGTAATATTTTTCCAAGAGGACTTGCCGCTAAGCTTTCTCCAAATAAGTCTAATTCTACGTGTGCGAATTTTCCTACACCATTTACAGCAATAATATATACCTGATTTTCCAATGCCCTGGCCACTGCACAATTCATAAATAAATCATTTGGAAAACAATTATGACCGGTCTCTCTTTTAGGACCTGGACTTAATAATGGTGAAATTAATATTTCTGCCCCTTTTGCCACAAAGTTTCTCGAAATTTCAGGAAATAATATATCAAGACCTAAAACTAAACCGATCTTTCCAAAATCAAGATCAAATACCTTATATTTATTTCCTTTATATGAATAAGCCACTTCAGATGGATTTTGATGAAACCTTTCCTGGTATCCAATAACTTCTCCATCTCTCCCAATTACAAAGCCTAAGTTATTTCCTCTAAACTCTTGTATATTTAATTTGCTAACTAATTCACCAATAATATATGTGTTATATTTCTTTGCAATTTTCCCTATTGGACTAAAAACCTTTTCATTCACTTTATTAATATTATCCGGTAAACTTATTGGCCCATACCCTGCACCGGCATAAAATTCCTCTGGCAAAACTATACAGTCAAGGTTTTCATTTTCCTGTGCTACTTTTTCTATTAATGAACATACTCTGTTAACATTATCATCTCTTACTGAACTGTCAAAAATATCCGACTTTATTTCCATTTGTATTATTGCTATTTTCACTATATCCTTCATGCTTCTTCCTCCATTTTCCTTATAATGATATTATAATTTATCACCTTGTCTACAATACTTTTTTTTAATGAATTACTGTTATATTTTGAATTTCTATTCAAAAAGTATATATCAAAATTATGCGCTTTAGATCTATGCAAAATTTCTCCAGCCTCATCTATCGATACACTATTTCTAACTGCATTTATAAAATCTTCTTTTTCATTATTGTTTGAACAATTTGTGTCTACGAACATTTTCAAATACTTTTCATTAATTTGTGGATTCAAGTTTCTAATAAATATTAAACCACCAGGTTTAAGTATTCTAAGAATATTTCGTATTGCTATTTCATGATTCCAGTATTCAAACGAATATTGACTAACTATTAAATCAAAACTATTTTTGCTTCCTTGATAACTCTCTATCCCCTCTTTTATAAGTAAAAAATTATCTAACTTCTCACCAGTCAATAGTTGTTTTGCACATAAAAGCATCTCGTCTGATACATCTATTGCTGTTATACAAGCTTTATAATACTTTTTACATAAGTACAATGATAAATCTCCAATACCACATCCAATATCCAATATTTTGTTTATGTTTTCTTTTCCAAGATATTGTAATTCTGTACATATATCAAAAACCATTGAACGAGTGTATTCAAGTCTAAGCAATGTATTTTTATAATATTCTTTGACATAATGCGGATTATCAAAACATTCATTTACATTATTCATAAATCGCCTCAACTATTTCTTTTTCATTATATCTAAAATATTTTTCCCTAATATGGAATCCAACTCACTATCTGTGCACCCTAAAGCAAATATGTTTTGTAAACCCGATAATGGATGATACATCGGGAACTCTGACCCATAAATAATACGCGAAGCCCCCAACTTTTTATATGCCTGTTTAATGATCTGGTAACTTCCTTGAGAGGTTTCAAAATATAGATTATCCAAATCATATCCTTCATCCACTGCATATTTATCCGCTGGTCCAAATCCCATATGCCCTAATATAATATTTGTTTTTGGAAACATTTTAGCAAGTTGTATGACCTTTTTTGTGGATGCAGCTGGTGAATAAACTACATGGGTATATAAGGGAATATCTAACTCTCCGCATAAATCAACTAACCTTAAAACTGTATTAGATGTCAAAGAAAATTGATGAACCATGGGTGCTAACTTTAATATTGAAAATCCTCTTTTTACTGCATCTCTTAACTCCCCCAAGGTAGAATCACCTAAATGTGGATTTACACAATAATATCCATAAAATTTATCTGGATATTGATTTATCAATGTCTCGATAAGATCATTTGGAATATATGTGCCATTAGGCTGCTCTTCTCCTGTAATATACTTTGTCATTTTTATAATATCAAGCATACCTCCAGGTACTAAGACCGCCTTGTCTATCTTTGATTCTTTCATTTGAGTAAGTAAAGTATCCACATTACCATACTCATAATCCGAAACATGTGCATGTGCGTCGATTATCATACTGAACCTCCAATTTAGTCTAATTGCTTATTAATCACTCGAATACTTTTACTTCCACTATATGCTCTTTTCTTGACAATTTTCACCTGATTAGGAATACCGCAAGCATATTCAAGTCTACTTGATATCATAGATTCTATTTCCTCATTTTTTATATTACCTATTGATTTATTCACCTCTACTTCAATTAGCAAATAATCATCGTATACTATAAACTGATAATTATTTCCTACCTCCGGAATTCTCATCAAATGCTCTTCCAAATAATATGGCGAATATGATTCTCCACCTATATTAATTTGATCAGCTTCTCTTCCTCTCAAAAACAATCGTTGGAATTTGATTCCGCATGAACACTCAAAATCTTCTATGTATCCAAGATCTTGTGTTTTATATCTTATCAACGGAGCCCCTTCTCTCAAAAGTGTAGTTACTACAATTTCTCCAATTTCTCCTGGACTCAAATTTTCTCCTGTCTCTTTATCAATAATCTCGACATATACATGTCCACCTGGTATGTGATAGCCATTTTTACAATTACATTCAATACCAATTGGACCACATTCCAATGATCCGTAATAAAACAAAGCATTTGTTTTCCAAATTTTTTCGATCCTTTTACGAAATGCATCTGAACATCCCTCTCCCGTAAGCCACATTTTTTCTATATTTATATCTTTTCCAAACTCTAGTCCTATTTTTTCTGCTTCATCTGCTAAGTGCATTGCATATGATGGAGAGGTTATAATTACATTCACTTGCATATCTCTTAAAATTTTCACAGTCTTTTGAGGATCTGAATATGCCCCACCTTTTCCAACGGGAATAACACAAGCTTGCATACTTTCTTGAATAATTCTATGAAAAGATAAGCCTGCAGAACTCATCTCATATGGTAAAGCATTTGCAACAACATCATTTATTCTACTTGGAACAAGAATTGGCATCTCTGCACTTAAATCATTAATAAATAAATCCTCCCAAGTATACATAATATAAATTGATTCTCCACCAGTAGTTCCTGTTGATAAATGAATTTGCGAAATTTTTTCTCTATCAACTGATAGTATCAAATATGGATTTTTTCTTAATTCATCTTTTTCTGTAAAACCTAGTTTTCTAAACCCATTCATAGAAAATTCATCTTTAATTGTTGAACCACATTCAGTTATCTTATTTCTATAGTACTCATTATTTTCATAGACAAAATTAATGAGCTTATTTAATGAGAAAATATGGTACTTTTCTATCTTTTCTAATCCCCACATCTCTATAGGTTCATCAATATCGGAAAAAAACTCCGAAATCACCTCATTATTATGTGGCCAATTAATAAACCTGTTCTTTACCCATTCCATTTGTTATCCTCCTGTTATCTTTTACTAGCAATAATAATTGAAGACGGAAAATCAATGCCTAGTTTTACTAACCTAACATTAATAAACCCTGCCTTCTGTAACCACTGCGAAATTTCAGTATAGGAATAACACTTTCCTCCTCTTGTTTGAATAATCATGTTGACTGAAAAAACAACTGGAAATAAAGGCTCTATCTCATTATTGTCTGTTATATAATCATGTAAAACCACCATTCCACCATTATTTATGCTATCATACATTTTTTCAGCAAGAGATTGATTAATCTCATCTGAATGCTCATGCAAATTATGCGAACAAAATACACAGTCATATTTTCTATCAAATTCATAGTTTAGGTAGTTCGCTTCGATATAGTTAATATTACTATACCTAAATTCATTCGGAATATATTTACGGGTCAATTTAATTACATCCGGATAATCTAACAAGTTTATTTCTAAATGAGGGTTCCTCCGCAAAAAACCCATACTATATATACCCGAACCACAGCCTAGATCTAGTAATGACTTACAGTTTTTTAAATCAATAAGCGAAGGAATTATTGAAGAGGGGAACTTTCCCGTTTCATGCATTGCTTGTATGTATATTTCTAATTCATCCAAGGACATTGCTTCATTAATCTCAATTCCCATAGGTCTTTGATACATGAGACTTTCAAATAGGAAGTTCCACGAATCCCATTCATTTTCTTGAAATAGCAGAAGACTTCCGAAATAATTAGCACTATCTTTCAGCAAAAATTCTTTTACATCATTGCAATTACAATATAATGCATCATTATCTTTAATCAAAACTCCAATTGCAACTAAAGAGTTCAATAATATCCCACAATGTCTTCTATCAATTTTAAGTCCAAATGATACCTCATCTAAATTTTTTTTTTCATTGCCAATAGCCTCAAATACCCCGATTTTATGAGCTACCAATAAAATCTTTGAATGCATGAACATTCCCATTATTTTTAATAATCTTCCTGGTCCTAAATTTTCCATATGATCTCCTCTATTTCATTTTTCTATAATTGTCTCATCAATTTTTACTCCTATATGCCTCCCAGGTTCTGTTGGATATCCCAGAATAATATCATTAGCTTTTAAACTTGTACTATTTTTAATTTCACCATTTTTAGAAATGATTCTTATATGCCAATCATCCTGTACTATAACATTTAGAGTATCTTTTTTCTGCGTTTGCACATTGATTAAAAGCATAGGCCTTTTTTCCATTTTAATGCGTCCTACTACTACTTTTCTTGTTTTCCCCTGAGAATTAACGGCCAAAACTTCATCTCCTGCTTTAAGTTCTGACAAATATTTAGTATAATTATCGTCACACCAAACATAAGAGTGAATTGCTCCTGCATTAACTCTGAATGGGCGCAAGTCCATGTATGGAAGAAAATGAGTTTCTGAACTTACAAGAATTCCACCACTTGAAGTTGAACCAATTAAAATGCCCTCATCTTTATTCAATTTTGATATTGTATCTATACAGACTCTATCTCCCATTCCAACATGTTTTATATCCAATACTTTGAGCTCTTCCAGTTTAATCTCTTTTGATTCCAAATTTTCAAATTTTTCCTTAATAATTATGATATCATTGATATTTTTTGTTTGTAGAAGTACCGAATTGCTACCAATTTCCATTGTCATTATAGCTATCCATCCATCATTAGCACAATTAACAACCTTACATACCTTTGAATTGTTTTTTTGAGAAAATGCTAATATTAACTCAAGAGGAATATTCGTTGTCGAAGAGAATTCAATAATGCAATTAGGAAATTTGCTTGTTGATTCGATAACTTTTTCCATACTATCTTTATCATCAACCCGACTAAAAATACCTTTTTCTATATTTAACAAAGCCTCACTTGCTAAGACTTCCTTATCTTTAGCAAAGATTATGACCTGTCTATCTTTATCAAATTTATTAATTTCTTTTATCAATTCAGTAATGTCATTTTTATCTATGCAATATAATATTTTTATTCCTTTCGGCCATTTCTTTATTATCTCTCCTGCACCTAAATTTACCATTACTCCTGAAAATCCCTGATTGAAAACTACTGGAAGCATTTTTTCTTGCTCTGCCTTTTTTAGACTCCTTGCATCAAACCATAGTTCTTTTTTATTTTTCATCTTTGCCTTCTCCTTTTTCAATATATTTATGCTTACCAAATTCCTTTACTAACATTCTCTTGCTATAATCCTCTAAATCACCTCTTTCAACATATTTAATTTCATAAGGAATTTTCAATGGTATCTCAATTTTTAGATCTTCTATTTTTTCCATCATGTTTTTGCATACTTCTAAAACAATCAAAATTTTATTTTTATATAGAATCAATTTATAATTATTTCCAACTCCTGGTTCTAGACAATCCATTATAATTTCTTGAATTTCTTTAAATGTATACTTTATTCCCTCCACTATAACTTCTTCCGAAACCCTTCCATGATGAACTAAGATGGGATTTTCATTACCACATTGACATTTTTCATGGCTTAATTCCACAATATCCCCAACGTTGTATCTCAATAATGGAAAAGCCTCCTTTGACAATGTTGTAATATGTAAAATTCCTTTTTCTCCACTAGCCACCTCTTTCTTAGTTTTTCTATCTAATACCTCATATATGAAATATCTTCCAGAAGAGCAATGTAGATTTCCATATTTACATGAGGACGCTAAATTTCCAGCTTCTGTTGTTCCATAAAAATTGTAAATTGGTATTCCCCACATTTGTTCTAACTTTCTCCTTCTTGATTGAGATAGTAACTCCCCTGCCAAACATAAAGCTCTTAATGATTCAAAATATACCTTTACATCGATTCCTACTGTACTAGCAGCATCTGCCAAAGCAAAAGCTTCATATGGGTTTAATGCAATAACAGTTACATTTAATTTCTTTATCATATTAAGAATCCTTATATCTGGAGATATCGGTGTCCCCCGACTAGCCGGCACCACACATCCCCCTTTCTCTTGTACAGCCCTAGTAAAAGTATGAGCCGCACTAGATATTGCATATGGAAACCTAATCAATACTATGTCTTTAGGATTAAAATCAATTTTACTTTCATTAATCTGAGCAACATAACTATAAAAATCCTTCTTAGTGAACCATGCACTCAAAGGTACTCCAGTTGTTCCAAATGATTCATGGTATTCAAATAAATCTTCTTTTGATACATTAAATAAACTAAATGGATCTAATGCCCTAAGCTCTTCCTTTTCGGTTGTAGGTACCATGGATAGTTCATTTATAGAAGTAATTTCATTAAATGTGTTTTTACAATTATAAAACTCAAGATTATTGTAAAATTTCAAATTCTTATTTAACTCATCTAAAACTTCGTTCATACAATTTATTCCTTTCGCTTCCATTTAAGATAATGTTGAAGTTTAATATATCGTAATCACGTAAAGCTGCCAGCTAAATAATTCAGATATCTACATAATCTCTTTAATATACATATAGCACTCCAACAGACTCGAATAGCAGTTTTCTCCCTATTTTTACGCAAATGAATAACTCTTAAATATTTGTTTTATTTTCCCTCCTATTCAGCAATTTTATTGAAAATATATTAACATTCGACAAAGAAGCTTTAAACTGTTTTTGATTAAACTTATATTTTTTTTGCCTAAACTTATATTTCTAATATATAAAATAAAATTGGAATCCAGTAGAGGTAAACGTCAAACCATCCGCTTGCCTAGTTAAAAACGCCACTTTTCAGCGGCGTGGTTTATGACACTTAGCTGGAAGCTCATCTGCCCGTGGCAGCAACTGATCCAGTTTTGATGTCTTTATATTTTCGTTTTCATCGATGAGTTTTGGTATTTCGGCAAGGAGATGCTCGAAATAGTAGTATGGATTCAACCCATTCAATTTTGCTGTCTCCGAAATGCTGTAGATTATAGCGCTTGCTTGGGCGCCTTTTACGGAATTAATCAGTACCCAGTTTTTCTTTTTATGTGCTATAGAACATAAAAAGAATAACTGGGTACTGATTGATACAATTGCAGGTGCTTAATCCAGTGCTATTATTTACAGTATAGCTGAGACGGCGAAAGCTAATAATCTGAAGCCTTATGATTATTTTAAATATCTTCTGACTGAGATTCCAAAACATCTGGAGGAAAAAGACAGTAGTTTCTGCGAAGATTTGCTTCCTTGGTCGGACAAACTTCCAGAATAATAGGGATATTTGACTGTTTACGAATTAATTCACATGCTCCATAGCCATCAACTTTAGGAAGCATAATATCAAGAAGTATAAGATCAAATTCACTTGCTGCGAATTTTTCATATCCGGATATGCCATCATAAACTGATTCTGTATAATAACCAGAATCACGTAAAAAATTTTCCAAAAGTTCTTGTAAATCCAGATCATCTTCAATAATTAATATACGTTTCATAAACCCTCCTTAAAA
>Ga0153920_1000272_pt1 | contig 20723 bp, 16 predicted proteins | sample TSNJ004MetaG_FD_104713 | JGI IMG/M metagenome (GOLD analysis project Ga0153920, IMG submission 104713) | Attine ant fungus gardens microbial communities from New Jersey, USA - TSNJ004 MetaG | ecosystem: Host-associated > Fungi > Mycelium > Unclassified | place: USA: New Jersey, Brendon T. Byrne...
CGCATCCACGATCGGCTCACGGTAGCGGAACTCGTGGGAGAGCTCGACCTCCACCGGGATCCGGCACCAGGACTCAATGGCGTACTTGGCCACCGACCCGGCGTAGGCGCTGGTGCCGCAGGCCAGCACCACGATCTTGGTGACGTTGGCCAGTTCCTCGGCGTCAATGCGCAGCTCATCAAGGGTCATCCGGCCCTCGGCGTCCGAACGGCCCAGCAGGGTGTCGGCCACCGCGGCGGGCTGGTCGTAGATTTCCTTCTCCATGAAGGAGGGGAAGCCGCCCTTTTCGGCGCTGGCCGCATCCCAGTCCACCGTGAATTCCTTACCCTGGGCGGTCTCGCCGTCAAAGCCGATGATCTGGTGGGTGTCCGGGGTGATGGTTACGATCTGGTCCTGGCCCAGTTCCACCGCCCGGCGGGTGAAGTCAATGAATCCCGAGACATCCGAGCCCAGGAAGTTTTCGCCCTCGCCCAGGCCCAGCACCAGGGGGGAGTTGCGGCGGGCGGCCACCACGACGCCCGGGTGGTCCTTGTGGGTGGCCAGCAGGGTGAAGGCACCCTCCAGGTGGTTCACGGTCTGGCGCAGCGCCTCGGTCAGGTCTCCGGTGCCCAGCTCGCGGTAGGTCTTGCCCAGCAGTGCCGCGGCAACCTCGGTGTCGGTCTCGGACAGGAACTGCACGCCCTCGGCCAGCAGCTGGGCCTTGATTTCGGCGAAGTTCTCGATGATGCCGTTGTGGATGACGGCCAGGTTGCCGTTGTCCGCCAGATGCGGGTGCGCATTGACGTCGGTGGGTCCGCCGTGGGTGGCCCAGCGGGTGTGACCGATACCGGTCTGGGAGACCGGCAGCGGGTTCTCGCTGATTTCGTTTTCCAAGTTGGCCAGCTTGCCGGCCTTCTTCCGGGCATGGATGGCGCCGTCGGCGACGACCGCAACCCCTGCCGAGTCGTAGCCCCGGTATTCCAACCGGCGCAGGCCCTCGATGAGGACCTCTAACGCATCATGACCGTTGTTTCCGGTCGGTGTACCTGCATATCCAACAATTCCGCACATGCCAGAAAGCCTACCTTTTGACGGTGCCCGGCAGATAGAAAATGTGATACCGTCCTGCCAGAAAAACCTGTGTTATGAGTCACGGGCCGGTCTCCTGTTTGGGTGTGAGGTCAAAAGTTGGCACAATTTCCTCTCGTGGAACCAACGCAGCTTCAGGACACCTCGATCTCCCCGTTTGTCGAACTTGACCGGCAAACCTGGGCCCGGTTGTCCAACAAAATGGAGCAGCCGCTGAATGTGGAGGACATTGAACGGCTGCGTGGTCTGGGCGACGGCCTGGACCTGCGTGAGGTCCGCGACGTGTATCTGCCCTTGAGCCGGCTGTTGTACCTCTATGTCACCGGCGCCGGGGCCACCCACCAGGCGACCATGACCTTTTTGGGGGAGAAGACCCGCCAAACCCCCTTCGTGATTGGGGTGGCCGGTTCGGTGGCGGTGGGCAAGTCCACCACCGCGCGCGTGCTGCAGGAGATGCTGCGGCGGTGGCCGCAAACCCCGGACGTGCAGCTGATCACCACCGATGGGTTCCTCTACCCGAACGCCGAGCTGGAACGCCGGGGTCTGATGGAACGCAAGGGTTTCCCCGAATCCTATGACCGCCGGGCGCTGCTGCGCTTTGTCTCGGCCGTGAAGTCCGGCGCCCCGGAAGTCAGCGCCCCGGTCTACTCGCACCTGACCTACGACATCCTGCCCGATGAGCGCAACGTGGTGCGCTCGCCGCAGGTGCTGATTGTCGAGGGGCTGAACGTGCTGCAGCCGGCCCGCACCCGTTCGGATGGCACCGTGGGGCTCGCGCTCAGCGACTTCTTTGACTTCTCCGTCTATGTTGATGCGCGCACCAGCGATATTGAGGAGTGGTACATCAGCCGCTTCATGAAGCTGCGCTCCGGTGCGTTCCTGGATCCGGCCAGCTACTTCCACCGCTACTCCAAGCTCAGTGACTTCGAGGCCCGCGCCACCGCCCGGCGCATCTGGAAGAGCATCAACGAACCGAACCTGAAGGAGAACGTGCTGCCCACGCGCGGGCGCGCGCAGTTGGTGCTGCGTAAAAGCGGGGATCACTCGGTCACTCGGATGCTGCTGCGTAAAATCTGAGAGTACGCTCAAAATATCGGCAACGGGCTACAAATTCTTTAGAAAATATTCCTAGATGAAGCTCTTTCAGAGTTTATCCATGTGTATGATCGACCCATGCTAAAGGGTTTCCGCGATTTCATAATGCAGGGCAACGTTGTCGACCTCGCCGTTGCCGTCGTGATTGGTGCCGCTTTCGGCGCCGTAGTCAACGCATTGGTGGACAGTGTGTTGATGCCGTTGATCTCCGCACTGGTCGGTGCGCCGAGCTTTGACGACTTCCTGGTGTTCAACATCAATGGCAACCTGATCCAGGTGGGTGTCTTCCTCACCGCCCTGGTCAACTTCCTGCTCATTGCCGCCGCCGTCTACTTCGTGATCGTGCTGCCGATGACCAAGGCCACCGAGGCCCTGAAGCGTCACCGCGGCCTGGAGGAAGAGGAAGAGGAGCCGGATCCGCAGCTGGCGCTGCTGGAACAGATCCGCGACGAACTGCGCACCTTGCGCTAAAGGCCAGTCCCTCACCCACATTAGCCAACCTTGCGGGGCGCATCACGGTTCACAGCCGAGATGCACCCCGCCTTAGCGCGCCGAACGCCCCAGCGAACCGGGGCCGCGCGCGCAGAGAAGCGAAAAGTGCGAAGATAGCAGATGTGAACTTTGAAGTGGTAGAGCAGCAAACGGCACCCGGCGGCGGCGATCCCATGAGTGCCCCGTGGGAACGCCGAGCCCTGGTGGACCTGTCAGCAATCCGAAACAACGTGCGCCAGGTGACCGACCTGGTGGCCCCGGCCAAGGTCATGGCCGTGGTGAAGGCCGACGGCTACGGCCACGGCGCCTACCGGGTGGCCCGGGCGGCACTGGAAGCCGGGGTCAGCTGGATCGGCTGCGCCCACGTCACCGAGGCACTGGCGTTGCGGGCCAAGGGCATCGACGCCCCCCTGCTGGCCTGGCTGCATACCGCGGATACCCCCTTCGACCAGGCGGTCGCCGCGAACATTGACCTGGGCGTCTCCGGCTGGGAACTGGAGCACATCGCCGCCGCGGCCCGTAAGATGGAAACGCCCGCGCGCATCCACCTGAAGCTGGATACCGGGCTGGGACGCAACGGCGCCATGCTTGACACCCTGCCCACCCTGCTGGACCAGGCCATGACCTACCAGAATCAGGGACTGCTGCGTGTGGTCGGGATCTTCTCCCACCTGGCGGTTGCCGATGAACCGCAGCGCCACGAAACCGACGAGCAGCTGGCCGCCTTTGACGCCGCCATCACCCAGGTGGAGCAGGCCGGATTCGACCTGGAGGTGCGGCACATCGCCAACACCCCGGCCATCCTTTCCCGCCCGGACTCCCACCACGACCTGGTCCGCCTCGGCTTGGGACTGTATGGGCTCAGCCCCTTCCAGGACGAGGAACCCTCCAACTTCGGACTGCGTCCGGCCATGACCCTGGAAACCCGGGTCGCCAACGTGAAGAAGGTGCAGAAGGACCAGGGCGTCTCCTATGGACTGAACTACCGCACCACCGGGGAAACCTATTTGGGGTTGATCCCGCTCGGGTACGCCGACGGCCTGCCGCGCATCGCAACCGGGGCTCCGGTGAACATCCATGGCACCACCTACCCGGTGCGCGGGCGGATTGCCATGGACCAGTGCGTGGTGGACCTTGGCCCGGACATTGACCCGGAACACTTCCTGGGCGCCACCGCCCGGGTGTTCGGCGAATCCGCCGCACCGGTCACCGAATGGGCCAACGCCGCCGGAACCATCAATTACGAGGTCGTCACCCGGATCTCCCCGCGCGTGCCGCGCATCTACCTGGAAGGCAGCTGGGGCGAGTCCTACCTGGACGAGGAAGAGGACACCGGTGCCTAGCACCCCGCAGCATCACATTCAGCAGGACGGGCACGCCCAGCAGCTGACCCTGCATCCGGCCACCGTGGAAGCCACCCAGGCGCTGGGCGCAGAACTTGGACGGCAGCTGCATGCCGGGGACCTGGTCATCCTCACCGGGGAACTGGGCGCTGGCAAGACCACGCTCACCCAGGGCCTGGGAGCAGGACTGCAGGTCCGCGAAGGGGTCATCTCCCCAACCTTCGTGCTTTCGCGCATACACCCCAGCCTGGTCGGCGGGCCGAACCTGGTCCATGTGGACGCCTACCGGCTGAGCGACCCCAGCGAAGTGGACACCCTGGATCTGGAGGCCACCGCCCCGGAGGCGGTGACCGTCGTTGAATGGGGTGCCGGGAAGGTGGAGCACCTGAACAGCTCCCGCCTGGAGCTGACCCTGGCACGCGCGGCCCTGCCAACGGACACCACCACCGAGTCCTGGGAATTCGATGACGAGGGCAGCGATGAACCGCGCACCCTGACACTGAGCGCCACCGGCCCGGACTGGGGACCGGCCCGCTGGGGACAGCTGCGTGCGGCACTCGAGGCCACCTTGAAAAGCTTCAGCAACTCGGAAGGCCAGCCATGAGCAACTATCTGGTCATAGACACCTCGGCCCACACCTCCGTGGCCGTGATTGACGCCAACGGCACCGTGCACGCCGAAATCACCAGTGAACGGTCCAACGACCAAACCGAAACCCTCGTCAGCTACATCCACCAGCTGCTCGCCCAGGAGGGGCTGGAAGGCAAAGAACTGGCCGGTATCCTCGTGGGCACAGGACCCGGCCCCTTCACCGGGCTGCGGGTGGGGTTGGTGGCCGCCCGCACCCTGTCCTACGTATGGGGTGTGCCGCTGCACGGGACCATGTCCCTGGGAGCACTCGCTGAACGGGTACGCCGCGAACTGCAACCGGACGCCGAATTCCTGATTGCCACAGACGCGCGCCGCCGCGAGGTCTACTGGGCGCGCTTCGCCGCTGACGGCGAACTGCTGGATGGGCCGCACGTCTCGGCCGCCGGGGAACTACCGTCCCTGGAAGTACACGGTGTAGGTGCCGGACTCTATGAACAAGAACTCGAAGAGGCCGGTGCCAAGCCGGTCGCTGTCAGCCGAGATTGGCTGACCCGAGCTGCCGACCTGGGGCCGCGTGCGCTCGCCGAACTGGCAGAGGGCGCGGACCTGTCTGATACCGCCCCACGCTACCTGCGCGAGTCCGACGCCCAGGTCCCACAGTTCATGAAGCAGGCCAAATCATGAGCCATGAAGCAGCTCAGTCCCTGAACCCGGTGCTGCGCACCATGCTGCCGGGGGACATCCCGGCGGTCCACGCCCTGGAAGTGGCCAGTTTCCCGGCCGACGCCTGGCCGGTGGAACTCTTCGAAGCCGAACTGTCTCAGCACGAGACCCGTGATTACTGGGTGTACGAAGCAGAAGGGCAGATCCTGGGCTACGCGGGCCTGTGCACCGTACTGCCCTTCGCCGATGTGCAGACCATTGCCATCCATCCCGATGCCCAAGGCCAGGGGCTGGGACGGAAGCTGATGCAGGTGATGATTGAGCGTGCCCGGCAACGCAACGCCCGCGATGTGATGCTAGAAGTGCGCAAGGACAACCCGGTGGCGATCGGGCTGTACCTGTCGCTGGGCTTTTCCAAGATCCATGAACGCGCCAAGTACTACCGCGACGGCACCGACGCACTGATCATGCGCCTGCGGCTGCGCGAAGAGGAGACGAAATGAGCACGTCCAAAGCACCCATCGTCTTGGGCATCGAATCCTCCTGCGACGAAACCGGGGTCGGTATCGTCCGCGGCACCCAGCTGCTGACCAACACGGTCTCCAGCTCCATGGACCAGCACGTGCGTTTCGGCGGGGTCATCCCGGAGATTGCGGCGCGCGCCCACTTGGAAGCCTTCATCCCGACCCTCGATGCGGCGCTCGCCGACGCGAAGCTGACGTTGGACGACGTGGATGCCATTGCCGTGACCAGCGGTCCGGGGCTGGCCGGTGCACTGATGGTTGGCGTGGCCGCCGCGAAGGCCCTGGCCCTGGCCACCGGTATACCGCTATACGGCATCAACCACCTGGTCGCCCACGTGGGTGTCGGGGTCCTCGGCGGCAAGCCGCTGCCCGCCGAGTTCGGGGCGCTGCTGGTCTCGGGCGGGCACACCGAAATCCTGAAGGTCACCTCGCTCACCGAAGACGTACAGCTGCTCGGCGCAACGATTGACGATGCCGCGGGCGAAGCCTATGACAAGGTCGCCCGGTTGCTCGGCTTGGGATATCCCGGCGGTCCGGCCATCGACAAGGCCGCTACCCAGGGAGACCGCAAGGCATTCCGATTCCCTCGCGGATTGAGCCTGCCCAAGTTCACCGGCACCGCTGAGAACCCGGGCAAGCACCGCTACAACTTCTCTTTCTCCGGGCTGAAAACCGCTGTATCCCGGGCTGTTGAGCATTTCGAGTCTCAGGGGCTGGAAGTACCGGTGGCTGATATCGCCGCATCCTTCCAGGAAGCGGTCGTAGATGTCATCACCGCCAAGGCGGTTCGCGCCTGCACCGAGAACGGACTAAACACCCTGTTGCTCGGCGGGGGAGTGGCAGCCAACACGAGGCTGCGCGAACTGCTGGCCGCCCGCTGCGCGTCGGCCGGTATCGATCTGACGGTCCCGCCGTTTAATCTCTGCACCGATAATGGGGCGATGGTTGCGGCGTTGGGGGCGCAACTGGTGGAAGCTGGCGCCATGCCAAGTGGCGTGGATTTCGCGACCGATTCCTCGCAGCCGGTGACGCGGATTGCTCTTTGACGAGATAGCAGCGCGAGTCTTGAATAGGTCCGGAACTCAATAGCGACGGGGAGCAGACAAAGCAACTACGCGTACTTTCGGGAACGCGATCGTCCTGTCGCATCTGTCTTCAAAACATCTGAAACTCGTTCGGTACCCGAGGACCCTTTCCGGAGCCGTAGCCAATCGGTCCAAAAACGTCATGCTGGTCGCGTCAATATGTCAGGCCACTCCTTGTAGCACCCGGCGCGACTTACTCTGGCTCATACAGAAATCCGAGGATTGGATGGGTGGAACTCGTTCAAAGCATAAAGTTCTTTCGCATGCTAGGGGACGATTGGGTCGCGATTGCGGCGCCCCGGTAGGGTGGAGCATTTCCGGCACCTTGACTGCTGGTTGGGGCAGGGAATCCTGAGCTGTCGTTGAGGCCATCATTCCCCTCAAAGATCGAGGCGCATCACCGTCTTTAACTCCATTATTGATGCCAGCAATGGGGAGAGTTAGAACTTTTCGTCACCTATAATCGGCACATTCAGGAGGGCAGAGCTTAAATTTCATGAATCCTTGGATTCTATCGCGTCAGGGAGCTGTGCCACGGGACTGGAGATTTCAAAGGCGAGTATCCATAGCCCGTTGATGGTTAGGGCATAACACTTGCGTGACGATTGAGCTCGCTCCTACAAGATCTGGGAGCAGATGGTACTTCGAGGTGTTCCCTGAATACACAGAAGGCAGCTCATGCGTAGCTGTGCCAGACGGGCAAGGTGTCGTTCGCTTTAAGTCTCCGGGCCTGGAGCGTCTTTTCAGCTCTGCGTTGGTGCTGATTGTGCAACCAAACCCCGAGAATGCGTTCGTGCTCACTCTCGAATTTCTTGTACCGCGGCGGCCACCTACCGGTGGAGTCCACGAAGTCTTTGACGGCGGCTAATTGATGACGCCATTTCTGATCGAGTTCTTGCTAATGAGCATCAATGTGCCAATCCCGCAGGTCATCGAGAAGAACAATCTTCGGGACCGACATGCGCCCCTTCATATCGGAGAGACGCTGATCAGTGACCCACTGCGCCAAAGAGCGCTCGCTCTCGTCGCCGTCGTTGCGAGGCAAACGCTGATGCCTATCCTGGAAGGCCAGGGCTTCGGAGAGGCGTTTACGCCACAAAGTTGACGGGCGATCCGGTCCTCTCGCCGCTAGCGCGGCCTCATGCGTGGAGCGAAGCCCGGGGGAGTACTTCTCCCGGATTCGAAGGTGTACGTTCACGGTGGCGACGTTTTGGCGGCAGCGGTCAGCGATTTCTCGCAACGTCAGGCCAGCGGCATACATCATGTCCCATTTAGGATGTCGCGATACTTCCCAACCAGCCATAGCGATTACGTTGGCCCACCGGTCTTCGAACTTTCACTGGGGCAAAACATTACTAGCGGGGGAGACATCTTCATTGCTATGATCCTTTCATCTGCAAGTTCGAATAAATGAGGAAAGCAATGAAAATAAAGGCAAAGCTCGCTTCTTTCGCGATCTTGTTAGGCCTCGTTGGAAGCGCGGGAATCGTAGCGGCACCTGCTGCGAATGCCGATGCCAACTACTACCAGGTCAAGCGCAGCACTCTGTCGGCATGTCAGGCAGAGTATCGCACAGCACTTAAACTGCTCACAGGTAGCATCGGTGCGCAATACCCGTGCAAGTGGAACAAGTACCAGCGCGCCTACATTGGAACTATTGTTTACAACTACTAAGGCCATGCTAGGAGCTGGTTAGCTCACCTCAACATGGCGCCCTGATCAACCTACCCCTTAACGACGGATGGCAGCTCGTGACGGGCAGATCATCAGTTCCGTAGTCACCACGTGATATCCGAAGTCGTGCTCAAAGGCTCACGGGCTACAGCCTTGATATCCTCGCTGAATTGATTGGCTCCGACGGCGGTGACTTCTACGATGTCAGGGACGAAGAACCGGGTCTCAAAAACGAAAGTTTTTGAGACTGTACACGAGTCCCAATACACAGCAGTTTCAGCAGATGTGATCCTTACTTCTGTGCCTACAGCGCTTCGAGCCGCGCCACATTATCCTTCACCACAGCCTTGAAGTCCCCGCCGGAAGCCGCAAACACCTGACGCTGCAGTTGGTATTCCCCGCCGCGATCGATGATGTCCAGGATGCTGGCCAGTTCCTCAGCACAGCCCAGCCGCTCGGCCACCGGCATGAGCCGCTTGACCTCCTGGCGCAGGTGGTCGGTCACCAGCATTTCGTCACCCTGGGCATTAAGTATGATGATCGCGTCCAACCCGTAGCGGGCTGCGCGCCACTTGTTCTCGGTCCGGAACCAGCGGGGCATGACCGGGATCTTGTACCCGGCTTCCAGGCTCAGCGACATGTCGTGCACGAGGCATTGGGTGAGCGCAGTGATTGCCTTGATGTCGGCAATGCTGCTTACCCCGTCGCAGATGCGCATTTCCACGGTGCCTAGCCGCGGGACCGGACGCACATCCCAGCGAATCTCTGAGACATCGTCGATGACTCCAGTGTGCATCATGTCCCCAACATGGGACTCGTATTCAGCCCAGTCGTTGAAGTGGTAGGGGATGCCAGCGGCGGGCAGCTGCTGGAAGAGCAGGGAACGCTGTGAAGCGTAGCCCGTATCCTCCCCGCCCCAGTAGGGGCTGGAGGCAGTCAACGCCTGAAAGTGCGGCTGGTAGTTGATCAGCCCGTCGGTGATCGGCAGCGCCTTGTCGCGGCTGTCCACGCCCACGTGGACATGCACCCCGTAGATCACCATCTGCCGTCCCCACCATTGGGTGCGGTCAATTAGCTTGGCGTAGCGATCCTTGTCGGTCACCGGCTGCAGGGTGGGTGCCGCGAAGGGGTGGGAGCCAGCGCAGTACAGGTCCACGCCTAGCGGATTGGTGACCTCGGTCAGCAGCCGGACGTTCTGGCACAGTTCTTCGGCGGCCTCGGACACCGTGTGATGCACGCCGGTCACCACTTCCACCGTGTTCAACAGCAGTTCTGGCTTGATAGTGGGGTGCTCCTCATCGGGGGCGATCCCGTCACGTTCCTTGACCGCGGCGAGTACCTCTTCGGCCACCGAGCACAGATCGGCGGTCTGCTGGTTCACCAGGGCGATTTCCCATTCGACGCCGATGGTTGACTGCTCGGACTGGGCAAAGTCGATCTTCTGCACGGCACTCCTTGAATCCGCGGTGGTGCGGGCGTGCCGGATGTCTTGCCGACGGCCGCCCCACAGGCCAGTGTGGTTACTTCAAACTAGTTCATTTTCGCGCACGTGCGCTCCAATCGGCCGGTGACGGGCCGCAGGGAGGGCAAATCGCGTGAAGGTTACGGCCCGGTGAGGGCTTCAACCTCGATGGCCAGGCGCTTGTCGCCAATCCTGGCCAGCACCAGTGTCGCGTGGTTTTTGGCGCTCTTCGGGACTCCGGACAGCAGAATCGTCCGCAGCTCTTCGGGGGTGACGTCCACCCCGCGCTTCTTGATCTCCAGCTGACCAATTTGATTTGCCTTGACCCAGCTACGCAGCTTCTTGATGTTGTAGTCGTGCACCTTGATCACCTTGTATCCGCGGGCGAAGGGAGTCTCCAGCGGCTTCTCGTGCGTGAAGTAGGCAATGTGCTCATCGAGCAGGGTGCCGCCGGTCTGCTGGAGCAGTTCGGCGATCAGGTGCGAACGGATCACCGCGCCATCCGGCTCGTAGATGTAGTTGGAAAGTTCGCCCACCGGAGCGGTGGCGCCCTGCTCGGCGGGGAGCGGGGAGGTCAGTTCGTGGGCGCCGTCCTTGTCAATGACCAGCACGGCGCGTTTCACCTCGGGACGGGCCAGGCGGCCGAACCACAGGCAGGCTTCAATGACCGAGCCGTGATCGGAGATCCATACGGCCTCGGCGGTGGCCGGAATGGCCTCATGCGGCACGCCGGGTCCCAGCTTCACGCCCACATCCTTGCCTGCATCCACCAGGGCTTCGACAAAAGACAGGGGAGGGGAGAATGACTCGGGGTCGAAGATGCGCTTGGTGTTGCCGTTGGCCTCGGTGCGGCGGGCAGGGTCCAGCCAGACCCCATCCATCGCTTCCAAATCCACGTCCTCGGCCTGACCGTGCACCACGGTCGCCTGCGGGAACGGCATCAAATTCAGTGTCAGTGCCGCGGCGGTGGTTTCATCACGCTCCACGGCGCTGACCTTCAGCTCCGCGCTGGCCAGTGCGATGGCGTCTGCGCCGATGCCGCTGCCCAGATCCGCTACATGGGTGCACCCGGCTTCCACGAAGCGGCGGGCATGCAGTCCGGCAATCATCAACCGGGTGGCCTGTTCCAGGCCTGCCGGCGTGAAGATCAGTGAGTCGGCAAAGGGACCGAATTTCACCCTGCCCCGATAGCGTAACTGCGACTGGGCGACGACGGCGCGCACAACCGCAGGGTCATGCCCTTCTTTGCGCAGTTTTTCATTCAGTGCCCATGCCGCATCCTTACTGGCCAGCATCGAGGGGTCGATGCTCGCCAATAATTGCCATCCCTCGGGGGAGAGCAGGGCGGCGAACTGGTCATTTAGTGCGGAGTCATTGGAGGCCTGGGGCATGAATCCAGAGTATCGGAGAACCCTTTACGGGCGCTGACGCCCATCAGCAGGCCACCAGCCAGGCTTCCCCTAGGACTGACACTCGGGCACGACCACTGACGGGGGCTCGGCCCGCGCACAACGGGCGGGACGGTGGCCGGCAGCCCGAACTGGCTCGTCTTGGTGTTACTTTCTTCACGCTCAAATTCAGGCTTCCGCACTACATAGGGGATCTTGCTCACCCTCACGCGTTTGGTCTCAGGTGTTGGCGGTATTGTCTGCAACGTCGTCAAACACGTTCATGCGACAGAAGGGCTTCACCAAAAGTTCGTCGTCGCGGAAGTTACAGCAGTATTTGCTAATGCTCAGTGGATCGGATTCGAGTGAACGCCGGGGGAAGAATATAATGCGGCGCCGCGTTGAACCGCAAGGACGTCGTTGACATCCAGCATCGATACGTCACCGCTGCGGAGCTTGTGATGCAGAAGTGATGTGTGGGACGACAGAAGCTAGCTCGGTGCACAAATGCGCCGAGCGAACAGAACCAAGGAACACCACGAGCATGACTTTGACCCAGCCGTCCGGCGGAGCGAGCGCGCGAGCCGCTGCCCGCCGCGCCGCCGTAGTGGCACCATTGGCGGGGGAATATGACTTATTTGCGTCATATTTTGGGCTGCCGCTCACGCGCTTGTCGCCCAATTGCCGTGGCTGGCTGGCTGTGGAAAACCCGTTGTGGCGGCCAGATAAAGCCAACGCGGCGAGCTTGCCCGCTGATGAAGCGTCCTTGACGCCTTCCGACCAGCCACAGCAATGCTGTGTCTGGGCTCACGACAACATCACGAAAACCCTTCCTGTCGCTGGCGCTCGAACGGCTCCATTTTCGCCAGGCGAAGTTGCGGGCTATCTTTTGCCCACCCGAACTGAATCCCGGCTTGCCCGCAGGTCGCCTGCCTCGCCTCCGCGCCCCCGAACCGTGAGCGCCAAGTACTTTAATCGATCCACTACTCAGGCTGTGACCGAGGTCGCACTCGGTGAAGGAAATGGTGTTGTATGTCACCGATGAGCAAAACAAGCGTGGAAACCCAGGAACAGAGGCCGGCTTCTTCGCTCGGTGACCAGGCAACGCTGCCCGGCGCACCGTGTGGAGACCAGGAGCCAGATAAGAAACTGCGGCGCTCCCTAGGCAGCCGCCACCTGCAGATGATCGCCATTGGCGGTTCCATCGGCACCGGACTGTTCGTCGCCTCCGGCGGCACCATTTCCCAGGCCGGTCCCGGTGGTGCACTCGTGGCCTACGCGGCGGTGGGCCTGATGGTCTACCTGCTGATGCAGTCCCTGGGGGAGATGGCGGCCAAGATCCCGGTCGCCGGCTCCTTCCAGACCTTCGCCACCCGCTTCGTCTCCCCGTCCTTCGGGTTCGCGATCGGCTGGAACTACTGGTTCAACTGGGCCATCACCGTGGCCGCCGAACTGGTGGCGGCCGGAATTGTCATGAACTTCTGGCTGCCCGGGGTTCCGGGCTGGATTTGGGCTGCGGTCTTCCTGGCCCTGCTGACCGGCCTGAACGCACTGTCGGCCAAGGCCTTCGGCGAGGGGGAGTTCTGGTTGGCGCTGATCAAGGTGGTCACGGTGATCGCCTTCCTCATCGCCGGTGTGCTGATGATCTTCGGGGTCATCGGTCAGGGACAGTCCGGCTTCGGACAGTGGACCAACCCCGATGACGTCTTCCACGGCGGCTTTGTCTCCATCATCGCCGTGTTCATGATCGCCGGCTTCTCCTTCCAGGGCACCGAGCTGGTCGGCGTGGCCGCCGGCGAGGCCAAGAACCCGCGCCGCGAGGTGCCCCGGGCCATCCGCACCGTCTTCTGGCGCATCATGCTCTTCTACATTGGCGCCATCTTCATCATCGGCACCCTGGTGCCGTTGACCGACCCGAGCCTGCTGGCCTCCGGGGAGGCCGACGTGGCCGCCAGCCCGTTCACCATGGTCTTTGAGCGTGCCGGCATCGCCTTCGCCGCCGCCCTGATGAACGCGGTGATCCTCACTGCCATCCTCTCGGCCGGCAACTCGGGGCTGTACGCCTCGACCCGCATGCTTTACTCCATGGCCCTGGATGGCAAGGCGCCGAAGGTCTTCGGCAAGCTGAACCGCCGCGGGGTGCCGATGCCGGCGCTGCTGGCCACCGCCTCGGTGGGTCTGTTCGGCTTCCTGACCGCGATTGTTGGCCAGGGTGCGGCCTACGCCTGGCTGCTGAACGTCTCCGGGTTGTGCGGGTTCATTGTCTGGGCGGGCATCGCCATCTCCCACTACCGGTTCCGCCGCGGCTTCCTGGCCCAGGGGCACTCGGTCAGCGAGCTGCCCTACAAGGCGGCCCTGTTCCCGATTGGCCCGCTGGTGGCCTTCGCGGTGCTGATCCTGGTGATCGCCGGGCAGAACTACGAGGCGGTGCTGGCCGGGCGGGGCATGGAGGTGCTTTCGGCCTACATCGGGATCCCGCTCTTCCTGGCGCTGTGGCTCGGCCACCGCATGGTCACCAAGTCCAAGGTGGTTGCGCTGGAGGACATGGATCTGTCCTCGCCGGAGGATGCTGGCCTGGTCGAGGTGGACCCGCGCTAACCCCGATTCTCAGCTCTTCGCGCTGACCCGGATCCGGCCTGCCGCCGGGTTCGGGTCAGCTGTCAGTGAACCAGAAGCAACACGAATCCCGATCATTAGCACTCGCCTTGACCGAGTGCTAATTTTCGTCCTAAAGTCATCAATGGATGCAGTACCCGATCCCGATCGGGCGCGGCAGTCCATGCCTTACTGGATATGACCAACTGGCACCGCGACGACGGTTGGAGCAATGCCACGGGGCGTTACCGTTTTTTCCATTGGTTCATAAACGAAAAGGAGAGACTGTGTCTGTCTCTATCAAGCCACTCGAAGACCGCATTGTCATCAAGCAGGTCGAAGCCGAAACCACCACCGCCTCCGGCCTGGTGATCCCGGACTCCGCCAAGGAGAAGCCGCAGGAAGGCACCGTTGTGGCCGTTGGACCGGGTCGCATTGACGACAACGGCAACCGCGTTCCGCTGGACGTCAACGAAGGCGACGTCGTGCTGTACTCGAAGTACGGGGGCACCGAGGTCAAGGTCGGTGCCGAGGAGTACCTGGTGCTCTCGGCCCGCGACGTGCTGGCAGTTGTCGTCAAGTAACGTCACCCACCTTTCGTAGCCGACCGAGCCCCGCACAGCGAGACCCTCGCGATTCGGGGCTTTGCGTCGATTACGACCCAAGAATTCATAGGGAGTCAATGCATGGCCAAGCAGCTAGCATTCAACGAGGAAGCACGCCGTGCCCTCGAGGCGGGCATCGACAAGCTCGCCGACACCGTGAAGGTGACCCTGGGCCCACGCGGGCGCAACGTCGTGTTGGCCAAGAGCTGGGGCGCACCGACCATCACCAATGACGGGGTGACCATCGCCCGGGACATCGACCTGGACGACGCCTACGAAAACCTTGGCGCACAGCTGGCCAAGGAAGTGGCCACCAAGACCAACGACGTGGCCGGTGACGGCACCACCACCGCCACCGTGCTGGCACAGGCACTGGTGAAGGAAGGCCTGAAGAACGTGGCCGCCGGCGCCGCCCCGGGCGATATCCGCAAGGGCATCGAACTGGCCACCGAGATCGTCGCCGCCCGCCTGGCGAAGAACGCCGTGGACGTGGAGGACAAGGTCGCGAACGTGGCCGCCATCTCCGCCCAGGACGAGGAAATCGGCGAACTGCTCGCCGAGGCCTTCAAGACCGTGGGCACCGACGGGGTCATCACCATCGAAGAGTCCTCCACCACCGCCACCGAACTGGTGGTCACCGAGGGCATGCAGTTCGACAAGGGCTACCTTTCCCCGCAGTTCGTGACCGACACCGACCGCCAGGAAGCCGTCCTGGAGGACGCGCTGATCCTGATCAACCCGGGCAAGATCTCCACCGTGGCAGAGTTCCTGCCGCTTCTGGAAAAGGTCCTGGAGACCAAGAAGCCGCTGCTGATCATCGCCGAGGACGTGGAGGGCGAAGCCCTGTCCACCCTGGTGGTCAACAAGCTGCGCGGCCTGCTGAACGTGGTGGCCGTCAAGGCCCCGGGCTTCGGCGACCGCCGCAAGGCCATGATGCAGGACATCGCCATCCTCACCGGCGCCCAGGTGGTCTCCTCGGAGCTGGGACTGTCGCTGGACCAGGTCGGCACCGAGGTGCTCGGCTCGGCCCGCCGCGTGACCATCACCAAGGACTCGACCACCATCGTGGACGGCTCCGGATCCGATGAGGACGTCGCCGAGCGCGTCTCGCAGCTGAAGGCCGAACTGGATCGCACCGATTCGGAATGGGACCGCGAGAAGCTCTCCGAGCGCCTGGCCAAGCTGGCCGGCGGCATCGGCGTGATCAAGGTCGGCGCCGCCACCGAGGTGGAGCTGAAGGAGCGCAAGCACCGCATCGAGGACGCCGTGTCCTCCACCCGTGCGGCGCTGGAAGAGGGCATCGTCGCCGGTGGCGGTACCGCCCTGGTGGACGCCCTTTCCGCCCTGGATGAGGACGAGCGCGCCACCGCTGCGGCCGGCGATGTGGCCGCGGGTGTGGCCATCGTGCGCCGCGCCCTGGTCAAGCCGGCCTACTGGATTGCCACCAACGCCGGCTTTGACGGCTCCGTGGTGGTTTCCAAGGTCGCCGAGTCCCCGGCCAACGAGGGCTTCAACGCCAAGAGCGGGCAGTACGAGAACCTGCTGCACGCCGGCGTCATCGACCCGGTGAAGGTGACCCGTTCGGCGCTGCACAACGCCGCGTCGATTGCCTCGCTGGTGCTGACCACCGAGACCCTGGTGGCTGAGAAGCCCGCCGAGGACGAGGAAGCAGCCCACGCCCACTAGGGACGGCAACACCTAAGGCCAACGGCCCCGGAACCCCAGCTGCTGTGGCAGCGGCGTTCCGGGGCCGTTGCCGTATCCGGGGAGGTGGAAGCCCGGTTCTGTCACGATTCGATAACGATCTTTGATAGGATCAGGGGTCACCTAGTGTTCCCTGGACCCCACCGTGGGGTCCGAACCGGGCCCGGGCACCCTCCGGCGCCCACCCCTGACCCCGTTTTCTTATGAGCCACAACAGTTCCACTTCCCTTCACCCCCGGCCCGCGGCGGCACCCCGTCCTGCCGGTTCCGGCTACCGCATGGACCTGCAGGGGCTGCGTGCCCTGGCCGTGCTGCTGGTGATGTGCTATCATTTCTGGTTCGACAAGGTCTCCGGCGGCGTGGACATCTTCCTGATGCTTTCCGCGTTCTTCATGACCGCCTCCATGGCCCGGCAGATCGAGTCCGGCCGCTGGCCGAACCCGGTGCGTTATTGGCTCAAGACCTTCTCCCGGCTGGTGGGCCTGGCCGCGGTGGTGATCGCCGTGGTGGTGGTTGCGGCCTGGGCGTTCATGCCCGGCACCCGCTGGCAACAGATCATGGACGAGGCCACCGCCTCCTTGCTGTACCGGCAGAACTGGCAGCTGGCCGAGGCCAACGTGGACTACTACGCGTTCAACACCTCCGCCGCCTCACCGCTGCAGCACTTCTGGTCATTGTCCGTCCAGGGACAGATCTTCATCATCTGGCCGCTGCTGCTGCTGGCCTGCGCCCTGATCTGGCGCCGCTTCTTCTGCCGCCACCGCTTCAGCACGGTGGCGCTGGGAATGTTCGGAATCGTCTTCGCCCTCTCCCTGGGCTACTCGGTCCACCTGACCCAGGTGAACCAGCCGCTGGCCTATTTCCACACCGGCACCCGGATGTGGGAGTTCGCGCTGGGCTCCATGGTGGCCCTGGCCCTGCCGCGGCTGCAGCGGCTGGCCGAACCGGTGCGCCGGGTTGGCGGCTGGGTGGGACTGGCCGTGATCATCAGCTGTGGGGCGGTGCTGGAGGTCCAGGCACAGTTCCCCGGCTGGTTGGCGCTGATCCCCACCCTGGGTGCGGCACTGCTGCTGATGGCCCCGGGGGAGCCCGAGTACCGCAACGCCGCCTGGCTGCTCTCCCGCCGGCCGCTGGTGCAGCTGGGGGATGTCTCCTACGGAATGTACCTGTGGCACTGGCCCATCCTGGTGTTCTACCTGCACTTCACCCAGCAGTCCTCGGTGGGACTGCTCACCGGCACCCTGCTGATCCTTGGCTCCATCGCCCTGGCCATGGCCACCACCCGGTGGATTGAAAAACCGCTGCGCAACTGGAGCCCGGCACTGCCGGGGCTGCAGCGCCGCCAGCTGGGGGTGCCGCTGGCCCAGGCCGTGGTGCTGGGCATGGGCCTGGTGCTGGTGTGCGCGCCGGTGGCGGTGTGGCAGTCCAGCGTGGAGCACACCCGGGTTCTGGCCGCCGCCCAGGACCGCCAGGAAAACCCCGGCGCCATGGCCTCCAGCGACTGGGATCCGCAGCGCGCCTCCATCAAGCTGCCGCTGAGCACCGAACTGGCCGAGGAGTGGCAGAACCCGGGGCAGGGCTGCGAGGGGGACTACGCGCCGGATGATGAGGACATCTACTTCTGCCAGCGCGGCGGGGACCGGCAGGGCAAGCCGGACCTGGTGCTGCTGGGGGACTCGCACACCCAGCACTGGAGCCAGGCGGTGGACGCGATGATGCAGGAAACCGGCGGCAGCTGGATGATGCTGCACGAGCCGGGCTGCCGGCTGGGGGACGTGGGCCAGCATGATGCGGTGCGCTGCGCCAAGTTCCAGGAGGCCGCCACCGACTTCGTGGCCGAACTGGCTCCCCAAATGGTGCTGACCGTCGCCTCGGTCACCGGGCAGTATGAGGACGAGTTCGGGCGCAGCGCCGCCGAGCAGGAGCGCATGGCCCCGGCCTACGCCGAGGCGATCGCCCCGCTGCTGCAGGCCGGCAGCCGGGTGATCGCGATGCGCGACACCCCGCGCTTTGAGTTCAACGTGCCCGAATGCGTGGACCGCTACCCGAACCACCCCGAACGCTGCTCCGCCCCGGTGACCGAACGGATGGCCGCGGTGAACCCGGTGGACACTTTCCTGGCCGAACACGACTACGGGGACCGGGTGGTGTCCCTGGACATGACCCGGCTGATCTGCCCGGACGGGCTGTGCCAGCCGGTGATCGGCAACGTGGTCACCTACCTGGACGATTCGCACCTGTCCAAGACGTTTGTGCAAAGCGCCGATGAGATCTTCGCGCGCCGCTTCATCAAGGCCACCGGCTGGGAAGGACCGGGCCGTTAACCAGCCGCCCCGGCGCGTTACTTTGACCACATGGCGCCAAACGGGAATCGCGACGGGGCAATTATGGTTCTACCATGTAATCAATCGCCGTCTCGTCCGAAAGGTTCCTACGTGTCTGAGTTCAACCCCTTTGCCCTTGAAGGACTCACCTACGATGATGTGCTGCTGCTGCCCGGCCCCACGGACGTGATCCCCTCCGACGCGGACACCACCACCCGGCTGACCAAGCGCATCAACATCAAGACCCCGATCATCTCGGCGGCGATGGACACCGTCACCGAGGCCCCAATGGCGATCGCCCTGGCCCGCCAGGGCGGCATCGGCGTGATCCACCGCAACCTGTCCATCGAGGACCAGGCCAAGCAGGTGGACCAGGTCAAGCGCAGCGAATCCGGGATGATCAGCGACCCGGTGACCGTGCACCCGGGCGCCACCTTGGACGAGTGGGATGACCTGTGCGCCCGCTACCGCGTTTCCGGCCTGCCGGTGGTTGACGAGAACCGCAAGCTGCTGGGCATCATCACCAACCGCGACACCCGTTTTGTGCCGCGCGAAAACTTCATGACCACCAAGGTCTACGAGGTGATGACCGGCATGCCGCTGATCACCGCGAAGGTCGGGGTCTCCCGCGAGGAAGTCATCCAGCTGCTGTCCAAGAACCGCATCGAGAAGCTGCCGCTGGTCGATGACGAGGACCGCCTGACCGGGCTGATCACCGTGAAGGACTTCGACAAGGCCGAGCAGTACCCGCTGGCCACCAAGGACGATGAGGGCCGCCTGCGCGTGGGCGCCGCCGTTGGTTTCTTCGGTGAAGGCTACGAGCGGGCCATGACCCTGATCGACGCCGGGGTGGACACCCTGGTGGTGGACACCGCCAACGGGCACAGCCAGGGCGTGCTGGATATGATCTCCCGCCTGAAGAAGGACCCGGCCGCCGCCCACGTGGACATCATCGGCGGGCAGGCCGCCACCCGCGAAGGCGCCCAGGCGTTGATTGATGCCGGCGCGGACGCCATCAAGGTCGGCGTGGGCCCGGGCTCCATCTGCACCACCCGCGTGGTGGCCGGTGTGGGCGTGCCGCAGGTGACCGCCATCTACGAGTCGGCCAAGGCCGCGATCCCGGCCGGGGTGCCGCTGATCGCCGATGGCGGGCTGCAGTACTCCGGTGACATCGGCAAGGCCCTGGTGGCCGGCGCCGATTCGGTGATGCTCGGTTCGCTGCTGGCCGGCACCGCCGAGTCCCCTGGCGACCTGGTGTTCATGGGCGGCAAGCAGTTCAAGACCTACCGCGGCATGGGCTCGCTGGGCGCCATGGAAACCCGCGGCAAGAACACCTCCTATTCCAAGGACCGCTACTTCCAGGCCGATGTGCCCACCAATGAGAAGCTGATCCCCGAGGGCATTGAAGGCCAGGTGCCCTACCGCGGCCCGCTCTCGGCCGTGGTGCACCAGCTGGTCGGCGGCCTGCGCCAGACCATGTTCTACGTCGGTGGGCCCACCATCCCGGCACTGAAGGAGCGCGGCAAGTTCGTGCGCATCACCGCCGCGGGCTTGAAGGAATCCCACCCGCACGACATCATGATGACCGTCGAGGCACCGAACTACAAGTCCCGCTAACCCCAGGGCGCTGCCCTAAGCGGTAGCCCCGCCAGCGGTTCTTCCCACAGGCCCCGCACCCACCCGCCCCGCGCGGGGCAGTGCGGGGCCTGCGGCGTTGCATCGGCCGGCGGGTGCGCTCCTAGCTCCGCCGCGCTCGCCGGGCGTGCTCGGTGCGGGCACGGGCGGCGGCCCGGCGCCGGCGCAGTGTCCGCAGCAGCAACCAGAGCAGGGCGCCGAACAGCGCCCCGGCAGAGTTGGCGATGATGTCCCGGGCATCGGCGTGCCGCCCGGGCAACACCAGCCACTGGCCCGCCTCGATCGCCACGGCCAACCCCGCACCCAGCAGCACCGCCGGGACCCAGGAGCGCAGCAGGTGGGCCAGCAGCAGGCCGCACGGGATGAACAGCACCACGTTGGCGCCAAACTCCAGCAGGTTGTATCCAATGATCTGCGGCACACCCCGGCGGTGCAGCGCATCGAAGAACGCCATCAGCTGCGCATTCACCGGGGC
>Ga0153920_1000279_pt1 | contig 20463 bp, 15 predicted proteins | sample TSNJ004MetaG_FD_104713 | JGI IMG/M metagenome (GOLD analysis project Ga0153920, IMG submission 104713) | Attine ant fungus gardens microbial communities from New Jersey, USA - TSNJ004 MetaG | ecosystem: Host-associated > Fungi > Mycelium > Unclassified | place: USA: New Jersey, Brendon T. Byrne...
GAGCGCGCCGCTGCTTACCCGGCCTGGCTCCATGAGTACAATCATCACAGACCCCATACCGGCATCGGCGGCAAATCACCCATCGACCGCGTACACAACGTCCATGGGAAGAACACCTAGCGCATGGCATCCGGCGTCTACCGGCTGCGCCCGGCGAGCCCGGTTTCAAACAATTCGGGGTGCCGGCTCAGTTCGAGACGCGTACGGCGCAGGTGCCCGTACATCAGCCGCCCGGCCTCGTCCCCGTCACGCAGCCGGAACGCCTCCACCAGCAGCTTGTGCTCGTAGTGGGTCATTTGCAGGCCCTCCCACCCGATCAGCCGCGTATAGGCGCGCCGGTAATGCTGGGTGGTGTTCCACATCCGCCGCACCATGTCCGACAGTTGCGGCATGTCCGCGGCACTGTAGCTGAGCTGGTGAAACCGCCGGTCCAGGTCCAGGTAGTCCTCGACATTGCCGGCCTGCTCGATCTCCCGCTCCATCGCCTCTAGCCTGGCGATCAGCTCGTCATCGTAGTTCGCCACGGAGTGGCGCAGCAACAGCGGTTCGAGCTGCTCGCGAATCAGGTAGGTCTCGGTGCAGTCGGCCAGGTCCATGCTGGAGACCCAGGCGCCGGTGTTGGCGACCAGGGTGACCAGCCCCTCGGATTCAACGATGCGCAGTGCCTCGCGAATCGGCAGGCGGCTCACGCCGTATTGCTCGGCCAGCAGTTCCTGACGGATGCGCTCGCCGGGCGCGCGCACCCCTTCCAGGATGTCGCTGCGCAGCTGGTCGGCGATCTGCTGGCTGACGGCTGCCCTGCCCTTGGCGGCGGTCGCGTTCTTGCTCATGGATCCATCCTAGTCACTTGCCCTCAGCCTGCCGGGTTCTCCCGTGCACGGAATGCGCCTAGCCGGCCATGAACAACCCGCCATTGACATGAATAACTTCGCCGGTCACGAAGGATGCGGCGTCGCTGGCCAAGAAGCAGGCAACCGTGGCTACTTCGGCCGGCTGTCCAAAACGCTTCAGCGGAGTGGATCCAAGCATCGACTCGCCGCGCTGTTCCACCAGTTCCTTGACCATCGGGGTGGCAATGGTGCCCGGAGAGATGGCGTTGACTCGAATCCCGCGCTCCCCCACCTCCTGGGCCAGCGAGCGGACCAGGGCAATGACCCCGGCTTTGCTGGCCGCGTAGGCGGCGTGCTCCCGGCTGCCCCGATGTCCGGCCACGGACGCGAACGCGGTAATGGAGGCGTCCGGGTTCATCCGACCGAGCGCCTCGCGCAGCAGCGCGAAGACCGCGTCGAGGTTGATGGCCTGCACCCGGCGCCAGGCCTCATCGCTGGTCTCGGCCACCGCGGACTGCGGATAGATGCCGGCCACCGGGAAGAGCATGTCCAGCCCGTCCTGCCTGGTGGCGAGCTCCAGCGCCTCGCCGATCAGCTGCGGGCTGGTGATGTCCCCGGCAAGCACCTGTAGGGTGCCCGGCGTGGAGGCATAGTCGGTGGCCAAGGCTTCCAGCGCCTCGGCGGAGAGGTCCTGCGCCAGCACGTGGGCGCCGGAGTCGAGCAGCAGGCCCACCAGCTCGCGGCCGATGCCGCCGGTGGCGCCGGTGACCAGTGCCCGCTTGCCGTGGAAGTTGAAGGTTGCGTTCGGTGCCACTTAATACCAGTCTCCTTGGATTGTCAGGCCGCCATCGGCCATCAGCAGGTGGCCGGTGATGTACGAGGATGGGGAGGTTGCCAGGAACATGACGGCCTGGGCGATCTCCCCGGGCTCGGCAAAGCGGCCCAGAGGTGTGCGCCGTTCGATACCCTTGGCGCGCAGCTTGCCCTGGGCGACCAGGGTGTCGGTGAACGGCGTGCGCACGTATCCCGGGCCTACGGCGTTGACGCGGATCCCCTCGCCCGCCCATTCCACGGCCAGGGTGCGGGTCAACCCGGCAATCGCGGCCTTCGCGGCGGTGTAGTTGCTGCGTCCGGGCATGCCGGCCAGCGCCGCCACCGAAGCGACGTTCACGATGCTGCCGGCGCCCGACGAACGCAACAGAGGGTAGGCCGCCTGGCAGACCCGGAAGGTTCCGTTGACGTGGATGTCCATGACGGTGGTGAAGTCCTCGTCGGTCATCGTGGCACTGGGCGCGGGGCGAGCGATTCCGGCGCTGTTGACCAGCGCGGCCAGCTCGCCCTCGCTCGCGGCCAGGTCGGCGAAGGCCGCAGCGACCGAGGCGGTGTCCATAACGTCGACCGGGATGGCGCGGCTGGCCGGGCCCAGCCGATCCGTGGCCGCGGCCAGGGCGGATTCGTCGCGATCGAGCAACACGACCCGGCCGCCGGAGTCGACCCATTCACTGGCCGCCGAGAGCCCGATCCCCGAGGCGCCGCCGGTAATCGCCATCACCGGCCCGTTCTGTGACGCACTGTTCACCGTAGCCCCAACTTCCCCTAGAAAATAACGATTGGATCCAACAATAGCGTATTTGAAGGGAAATTTGGCTATATCGGACTTGTTTGGATCCAATTATGGTTCTACACTCAATTCATGATTCGCGTCACTGGGACTGGTGATGCGCTCGACAGACCTATTGAGGATTGACCAAACATGAGTGAACGCGCCTTGCTGACCCCCTCAGCACAGTGGGTACAAATCACCGCCAACGACGACGACTGGCAGCAGGCCGACCCCCGGCTGCTGGAAACCATGCTCGTGCAGATGCAGGTGATCCGCAGTTTTGAGGAGACCGTCCTTGAACTTGCCGGGGAAGGACTCGTCCACGGGCCAGCCCACTCCAGCATCGGCCAGGAGGGCGCCGCCGTCGGCTCAGTCATCGACATGCGCCCGGGAGACGGCGTCAACGGTACCCATCGCGGCCACCACCAGTTCCTGGCCAAGGCCCTGGCCTACCTGTGCCGCGAGCAGGGAGGCCGTATGGATCCAAACGCGCAGCTGGGCGAAGATGTCGCCGAGCTGCTGCGGCGTACCCTGGCTGAGGTCCTGGGCCTGCAGTCGGGGTTCAGCGGCGGGCGCGGCGGCTCGATGCACCTGCAGTGGATGCAGGCCGGGGCGCTGGGCACCAACGCCATCGTCGGTGGCGGCGTGCCGTTGGCCGCCGGCAACGCCTTCGCCCAGCGCAAGAGCGCCGGGGAGGCCGGCAGCGACCTCACCGTCACTTACTTCGGCGACGGCGCCTCGAACATCGGCTCCACCCTGGAGACCCTGAACCTGGCGGCTGCGTGGAAGCTGCCGCTGTGCTTTTTCATCGAGAACAACCTCTACGCCGTCTCCACCCACGTCGCGGACGTCACCGCCGAGACCCGGCTCTCGGCGCGCGGCCCGGGTTTTGGCATCACCTCCTACCGGGTGGATGGCATGGATCCGCTGGCCGTACACCTGGCCATGACCGAGGCCGCCGAGCACATGCGCTCCGGGCAGGGCCCAACGTTGATCGAGGCCGAGGTCTACCGCTACTTCCACCAGAACGGCCCGTTCCCGGGCAGCGCCTTCGGGTACCGCCCGAAGGACGAGGAAAAGGCCTGGAAGCAGCGCGACCCCATCGAGCGCACCGCCGCGGTGCTCATCGAACGCGGCATCATGACCGAGGCGCAAATCCAGGACATGAAGGCGAGGGTGGCCGCGGCCTGCCAGCTGGCGGCCGACGCGCTGACCGAACAGGATCCCGAGGCCCGCCCCGGCAAGCGGCGCATCCGTCCGGAGCTGTGGCCGGACCCGGGCTTCGTTGACGTGGGCATCCGCTCGGATGCCAGCGAGCTGGACGACCGGGCGACGATGGAGCAGGACGAGTTCACCGGCAAGCTGGCCGATACCCGGTTCATCGATGCGGTCTCAAGGGCCATGGACGCGGCGATGACCCGCGATGAGCGCATCGTGGTGATGGGCGAGGACGTGCACCGGCTCAAGGGCGGCACCAACGGCGCTACCAAGGGCCTGGTGGAGAAGTTCCCCACCCGGGTGCTGGGCACCCCGATCAGCGAGAACGCCTTCACCGGCCTGGCCGGGGGCCTGGCCATGGACGGGCGCTACCGGCCGGTGGTCGAGTTCATGTACGCCGACTTCATGTGGGTGGCCGCCGACCAGCTGTTCAACCAGATCGGCAAGGCGCGGCACATGTTCGGCGGCCAGGGCAACATGCCGCTGGTGCTGCGCTCCAAGGTGGCCATGGGCACCGGCTACGGCTCCCAGCACTCCATGGACCCGGCCGGCGTTTTCGCCACCCAGCCCGGCTGGCGCATCGTCGCTGCCTCCACGCCGTACGACTACGTGGGCCTGATGAACACGGCCCTGGACCTGGAGGACCCGGTGGTGGTCCTGGAACACGTGGACCTGTACGCCTCCACCGGTCGCGGCCCGGCCGAGGACTTCGACTACCGGCTGCCGCTGGGCAAGGCCGCGGTGCGCCGCACCGGCAAGGACATCACCGTGCTGACCTACCTGGCCATGGTGGCTCCGACCCTGCAGGCCGCCGATTCGGCCGAGCTGGACGCCGAGGTCATCGACCTGCGCTGGCTGGATCGCGCGAGCCTGGACTGGGAGGCCATCGAGGCTTCGGTGAAGAAGACCAACAACGTGATGATCGTGGAGCAGGGCTCGGTGGGCACCGGCTACGGCGCCTGGCTGGCCGACGAGATCCAGCGCCGGCTGTTCGACCACCTGGACCAGCCTGTCCAGCGGGTCACCGGCGCGGAGGCGTCGCCGAGCATCTCCAAGGTGCTGGAACGCGCCGCCTTCGCCGGCACCGCGGAGGTCGCCGCGGGCCTGGCCAAGGCCGCCGAAAACCTCGATCGCCCCCGCACCAAGCAGTAGAAGGACTGATCTTTTCATGGCAACACTGATTACCATGCCGGCCATCGTGGCCGACGCCACCAGCGCGGTGCTCTCCGCCTGGCACAAGCAGCCCGGCGACGTGCTGGCCGCCGGGGAGGCACTGGCGGACATCGACACCGAGAAGGCCACCGTCGAGTACGAGGCCGAGGCCTCCGGAACCATTGCCCGGCTGCTGGTGGCCCCCGGCGACGACGTGCCGGTCGGCTCCCCCATCGCCGTGCTCGCCGAAGCGAACGAAGCCCCCGCACAGATCGAGGCGGTTCTCGCCGAGGCCACCGTCGCCGGCGAAAGGGCCAAATCCGCAGCCGCAACCGAGCAGACGGACCCCTCCGAGCCGGCCGGGACCAGCTTGCTGCCCGAGGCGGAAGCCCGGATCTTCAGCTCGCCTCTGGCCCGCCGGCTGGCCAGGGAACACCAGATCGAGCTGTCGCAGCTTGCGGGCAGCGGCCCGAACGGGCGGATCGTGCGCAGCGACGTGCAGGCGGCGATCGCCGCCGGTGCGACCGCTGTCCCGGCGGCGCCCGCCGAACCACAGGCCCCGACGGTAGCCACAGCGCGCGAGGCCGCGCAGCCCGAACTGCCGGCCAACGCCCAGCGCATCGAGCTGACCCGGATGCGCAAGGCGATCGCCCGGCGCCTGACCGAGTCGAAGACCACCGTCCCGCACTTCTACCTGGCCCAGGACGTCGCGGTGGATGAGCTGCTCGCCCTGCGGCGTCAGCTTAATGAAAGCTCGCCGCAGCGCATCACGGTCAACGACCTGATCCTCAAGGCCGTGGCCAAGGCCCTAATCGACGTCCCGCAGGCCAACGCCTGCTGGGCCGGCGATTCAATCACGCAGTTCGGCCAGGCCGACATTTCGGTGGCGATCGCCACGGAAACTGGGCTGGTGACCCCGGTCGTGCGCGCAGCCGAGGCCATGGCCATCGGCTCGCTGAGCGCCACGGTAGCCGACTTCGTAGCCCGGGCCAAGTCTGGCCAGCTGGGCCCGGCCGAACTGGCCGGCGGCTCGTTCACGGTCAGCAACCTGGGCATGTACGGAACCCGCGAATTCAGCGCGATCCTCAACCCGCCGCAGGCCGGAATCCTGGCCGTGGGCACCGCCGAGCAGCGGGCGGTGGTGCGCGACGGCGAACTGGCCGTGGCGACCATGATGACCTGCACCCTTTCCGCCGACCACCGCGTCATGGACGGCTCCACCGCCGCCCTGCTGCTGGCGGCGATCAAGAACCACCTCGAATCGCCCCTGGGCCTGTTAATCTGATAATCCGCCGGTCCGGCTCGGACCGCCGACACTGGAGTCGACAATGAACACCTCCACAACCGCCCCGGCATCACACCTGCCGCGGCTGGACATCAACACCAAGATCATGCGCCGGCTGATGCCCCTGCTGATGCTGGTCTACATCATCTCGTTCCTGGACCGCACCAACATCAGCATGGCCAAGGACCGCCTCGAGGTGGACCTGGGCATCACCGCCGCGGCCTACGGTCTGGGTGCCGGGCTGTTCTTCCTGGCCTACGCGGCGCTGGAGATTCCCAGCAACATGATCATGCACAAGGTCGGGGCAAGGGCCTGGATCTTCCGCATCATGATCACCTGGGGCATTATCTCGGGCTGCATGGCGCTGGTGAACAACGAGACCGGCTTCTACATCCTGCGCGTGCTGCTGGGCGCGGCGGAAGCCGGCCTGTTCCCGGGCGTCATGCTCTACCTGACCTACTGGTTCGGCCGCGACATGCGCGCCCGCGCCAACGGCTACTTCCTGATCGGCGCCTGCATCGCCAGCATCATCGGCGGCCCGGTGGGTGGCCTGCTGCTGCAGATGGACGGGATCGGCGGCCTGCACGGCTGGCAGTGGATGTTCATCATCGAGGCCGTTCCGGCGGTGCTGCTGGCACCGGTGGTGTTCTTCGTGCTGCCGAACAAGCCGCATGATGCCAAGTGGTTGACCAAGGCCGAGGCCGATGAGATCACCGAGCGCCTGGCCCGCGAGGAGGCCGAAGCGCTGGAAGCCTCCGGCACCCGCTCCTTCCTTGGCATCTTCAAGGACCGCACGGTGATGTTCGCGATTTACATCAACCTCGCCCACCAGATCTCGCTGTACTCGGTGACCTACTTCCTGCCCAGCATCATCGCCCAGGCAGCGGAAACCGCGATGGCCACTTGGCTGATCGGCTCGTTGGCCGCCATCCCGTGGCTCTTCGGGGCGATCGGTGCGCTGCTGATTACCCCGCGCGCCACCATGACCCCGAACCGCACCAAGCGCGCGGTCACCGTTGGCCTGGTCGCGATGACCGTGGGAACCGTGGTCGGCGTGGTCGGCGGGCCGGTCATGGGAATGGTCGGCTTCGCGCTGGCCGGGCTGTTCTGGTTCGTCGTCCAGCCGATCATGTTCTCGGTTCCCGGCAACCGCCTCGGCGGCCTGACCCTGGCCACCGGCCTGGCGCTGATGAACACCATCGGCATCACCGGCGGCTTCTTCGGGCCGACCGTCATGGGCTTTGCCGAGACCAGCACGGGCAACCCGCTAGCCGGGCTGTGGTTCGCGGTGGCGCTGCTGCTGCTGGCCGTGATCGCCTCGTTCTTCCTGCAGTTCGACCCCGCCGGGAAGCGGGCTCGTCGCTGATCCAGGCCTTCCCCGAAGCCCATGGATAAACCACCGGTGCCGCCTTCGGGAACCAACACGACTTGGTTCCCGAAGGCGGCACCGCTTTCTTCATGCGGGCGCAGGACGCGAGTCGATCCAGCGTTGACCCATCTCGACCAGCAGCGACTGGAAGGCACTCTCGGCCGGTGCCCGCACCCGGTCCCTGCGCTGGGCGAGCACCACGCTGCGCGCCGGCACGTCATCCCCCAGTGACAGGATCTTCACCCCGGGATGGTGGTTCATCACCGCCGATTGCGGGGCCAGTGCGAGGCCCAGTCCCACCGAGACCATGGCGTGGGCGTCCTGGTAGTCGTTGGCCCGGATGATCCACTGCTCGGCGACGGTTTCCGCGACGCTGACCGCCTCGCGTTGCGCCAGCGGGTGCTCGGCACCCACGATCAGCACGGTCGGCTCCCTGAGCAGCGTCGTCAGCTCGAAATCATCGCGGGCCAGCGGCAGTCACTCATAACTCCCGCCGAGCTGCTGGTCGGCTTGATCTGCCTGGGAGGGCGCCTACGCGGATAATGCCGGGCGCAGCTGGCGCGCGCTACAACCAGAAGTTCGACAAGGCATCACAAGCGCCAGGCAGAACCCCCGCCCGTGTCACGGTTTCCTCGCTGAACAAGTACTACTGGGCCAGCACCGGCTGAATTGCAGGTTCCCCGCAGGCGCCCGGCGCCGTAAAGCGCACCACCCACCGGTCGATCTCCTGCGGGAAAAGCAAAAGCGCCTCCCCTCACTCCGAAGTTATCTCGTGAGGGGAGGCGCTGGCTGCTGCGGCAGGCTTCCTAGGCCTCGCCGCGGCGGATCAGCTTGCCCTTCGGCGTCTGGAAGTCCACGTCCACCCCGCCCACCATGGCCGAGCGGATGACCCCGGCCAGGGTCTTGCCCTCGTAGGGGCAGATCGGGTTCTTGTGGTGCAGCTTCTTCACGTCCACCACGAACGCCTCATCCGGGGCGAAGAGCGCGAAGTCGGCGTCGTTGCCCAGGGCGATGGCGCCCTTGTTCTTCAGCCCGGCCAGTTCGGCCGGCTTGGTGGACATCCACGAAATGACCTGTTCCAGGCCGATGCCGCGCTGCTTGGCCTCGGACCAGATCAGCGGCAGGCCCAGCTGCAGGGAGGCGACCCCGCCCCAGGCCACGCCGAAGTCCCCGTTTTCCACGTCCTTCAGGTCGATGGTGGAGGGCGAGTGGTCCGAGACGATGCAGTCGATGACCCCCTCCTCCAGGCCCTTCCACAGCAGTTCGCGGTTGGAGGCCTCACGGATCGGCGGGCAGCACTTGTAGGCGGTGGCGCCGTTGGGGATTTCCTCGGCCAGCAGGGTCAGGTAGTGCGGGCAGGTTTCCACGGTCAGCTTCACACCGTCCGCCTTGGCGCTCTTGATCATGGCCAGCGCGTCAGAGCTGGACAGGTGCAGCACGTGGGCGCGGGCCCCGGTCCAGCGGGCGCGCTCGATCACCTGGGCGATGGCCACGTTCTCCGCGCCGCGCGGGCGGGACTTGAGGAACCGCTCGTACTGGTCGCCCTCGGCGTCCGGGGCGCGGTCGATGGCGTGGGAGTCCTCGGCGTGCACGATCATCAGCGAGTCAAAGGACTTCAGCTCCTCCATGTCCTCCTCCATCTCCTCAACGGTGAGGGAGGGGAACTCGTCCACGCCAGAGTGCAGCAGGAAGCACTTGAAGCCGAACACCCCGGCGTCGTGCAGTTCGCGCAGGTCCTTCTTGTTCCCCGGGATGGCCCCGCCCCAGAACCCGACGTTGACGTACGCCTTGGTGCTGGCGGCCTCGCGCTTGATTTCCAGCGCCTGAAGGTTCACGGTGGGCGGGATGGAGTTCAGCGGCATGTCCACGATGGTGGTCACCCCGCCGGCGGCGGCGGCCTTGGTGGCCGATTCGAAGCCTTCCCATTCGGTGCGGCCCGGCTCATTGACGTGGACGTGGGTGTCCACCAGGCCCGGCAGCAGCACCTCATCGGCGCCGACCTCGATGACCCGTTCGCCGCGCAGGTTGTTGCCCAGCGGTTCGATGGCCACGATCTTCCCGTCCTTCACGCCCACTTCGCGGGCGGTGATTCCGGCCGTGGTCAGGATGCGTTCGCCGCGCAACACCAAGTCGAACTCGGTGGTCGTCTCGGTGCCGGTGGCGGCCTGGGTGGTTTCGGTGCTCACAGTTCGTGCTCCTGATTCCTGATGTGTGATTCCTTGGGTGCGGTGCCGGTTGCCTACCGGCGGCCCGCGGTGGTGCTCTCGGCATGCTCTTGCGCGATGGTCTTGGCCAGCCGGGTGCCGGCCTCGGTGACCAGTTCGGCCGAGCGGGTCATGGCCTCGCCCGGATCCTTCACCAGGTCCACCAGCGCCACGGTGTGGCGGATGCCGGCGTTGGCCAGCTGTTCGGGGTCCAGCGTGGTGCGCCCGCACACGGCGTAGACCGGGATGCGGTGCGCAGCGGCGGCCTGGGCCACCCCGATGGGGGTCTTGCCCTCCAGGGACTGGCTGTCCAGGCTGCCTTCGCCGGTGATGACCGCGTCCGCACCGGCCAGGGCCTGGTCCAGCCCGGTCAGCTCAAGCACCACGTCGATGCCGCGGCGGCGTTCGGCCCCCAGCAGCGCGATGGCCGCGTAGCCCATGCCCCCGGCCGCCCCGGCGCCGGGCTGCTGGCGGTATGCGGTGCCCAGTTCGGCCTCGAGCAGGTCGGCGAAGTGGGTCAGCGCCGCATCCAGTTCGGCCACCTGTTCGGCGCTGGCCCCCTTTTGCGGCCCGAAGACCGCGGCGGCCCCGTTGGCCCCGGTCAGCGGGTTCTCCACGTCGGCGGCGAGCACCACGGTGGTGTGCCGCAGGCGCTCATCCAGCCCGGTCAAATCCGCGGTGGCCAGTTGCGCCAGGGCGGCGCCGCCGCCGGGCAGTTCCCGGCCCTGCGCATCGCGCAGGGAGGCGCCCAGCGCCTGGAGCATCCCGGCCCCGGCGTCGGTGGTGGCCGAACCTCCCACGCCCAGCACGATCCGGGTGGCCCCGGCCGCCAGCGCGTCGCTGATCAGTTCGCCGGTGCCGTAGCTGGTGGCGGTCAGCGGCTGCCGGGTGCCGCCGGGCAGCAGGTCCAGTCCGGAGGCGGCGGCCATTTCGATCACGGCGATCCCCTCGTGCAGCGCGTAGCTGGCCTCCAGCCGCTGGCCGGTGGGCCCGGTGACCCGGGTGCGGCGTTCGGTGAACCCGGCGGCCAGGGCCGCGTCCACGGTCCCCTCCCCGCCGTCGGCCACCGGCACGGTGACGCATTCCAGCGGGTCGATCACCCGGGACAGGCCGGTGTGCAGGGCGGCGGCCACCTCGGCCCCGGTCAGGGTGCCCTTGAACTTGTCGGAGGCGATGACGATCTTCATCCCGCGGCCCGCCTTTCCCTCATGGTCCTGCTGACGTTGTTGTTCTTGGCCCATCCCCGGCGCCGGTGGGATCCGGGGATGGGTGTGGCCCGCCGGGTGGCGGGCCGTGCCGCCAAGGCGCGCAAGGCGTGCGGCGGATCACAGTTTCCTGTATCCATTGTGCACGCTTTGCGCACCTCGGGGTGTTCCGGTTGGGTGAGTGTGACGACTGACCCTAGCCGAGTACTGCGGTCCGCTCGCTCAGCGGCACCAGGGCGGTCGGCGCGTCCCCGGCCTCAAGGGCCAGGTCCTCGAACTCGTTGACCGCGTCGAGCCCGGCGCCCATGGAGATGTTGGTGACCCGCTCCAGGATGACCTCCACGACCACCGGCACCTGGTGCTCGTCGGCCAGGCGGTTGGCCTCGGCGAAGCCAGCGGCCAGCTGGGAGGGGTCCTCCACGCGCACGGCCTTGCAGCCCAGGCCCTCGGCGACCTTCACGTGGTCCACGCCGTAGCCGTTCATCTCCGGGGAGTTGATGTTCTCAAAGGCCAGGGAGACGTGGTAGTCCATCTCGAAGCCGCGCTGGGACTGGCGGATCAGGCCCAGGTAGGAGTTGTTGACCACCACGTGCACGTAGGGCAGCTTGAACTGCGCGCCCACGGCCAGTTCCTCGATCATGAACTGGAAGTCGTAGTCCCCGGAAAGGGCCACGACCTTCTCGCCCGGCTTGCCGCGCACCACGCCCAGCGCCGCCGGCCCGGTCCAGCCCAGCGGGCCGGCCTGTCCGGCGTTGATCCACTTGCGCGGGCCGAACACGTGCAGCATCTGCGCGCCGGCGATCTGGCTCAGGCCGATGGTGGACACGTAGGTGGTGTCCTGGCCGAAGGCGGCGTTCATCTCCTGGTAGACGCGCTGCGGCTTGATCGGGATGTTGTCGAAGTTGGTCTTGCGGTGCCCGGTGCCCTTGCGCTCGGTGCACTCGGCCGACCACTGGGAGTAGTCCGGCACCCGGCCGGCGGCCTTGCGCTCGCGCACCACCTCAAGGATGGCCTCAAGCGCGGCCCCGGCGTCGGAGGTGATCCCCAGGTCCGGGGAGAACACGCGCCCGATCTGGGTCGGCTCGATGTCCACGTGCACGAACTTGCGTCCGGCGCGGTAGGTGGCCAGGTCCCCGGTGTGGCGGTTGGCCCAGCGGTTGCCGATGCCCAGCACGAAGTCGGAGGCCAGGAACGTGTCGTTGCCGTACTTGGTGTGGGTCTGGATCCCGACCATGCCCGACTGCAGGCGGTGGTCGTCCGGGATCGCGCCCCAGCCCATCAGGGTCGGGGAGACCGGGATGTCCAGTTCCTCGGCCAGCTGAACCAGCGCGGCGCTGGCATTCGCGTTGATCACCCCGCCGCCGGCGATGATGATCGGGCGCTCATGGCCGGTGAGCAGGTCCACGACCTTCTCGGCCTGGGCGCGGGACATCTGCGGGTTCTGCACCGGCAGCGGCTCGTAGGAGTCGATGTCGAAGTCGATCTCGGCCATCTGCACGTTGATCGGCAGGTCGATCAGCGCCGGGCCGGGACGGTTCGAGCGCATGATCTGGAAGGCCTTGGCGAAGGTGCCCGGCACCAGGCCCGGCTCCAGCACGGTCACCGCGTACTTGGTGACCGGCTTGGCGATGGACTCGATGTCCACGGCCTGGAAGTCCTCCTTGTGCAGCACATTGGTCGGCGCCTGGCCGGTGATGCACAGCATCGGGATGGAGTCGGCGATCGCGGCGTACAGCCCGGTGATCATGTCGGTGCCGGCCGGGCCGGAGGTGCCCAGGCACAGCCCGATCTTGCCGGTGGCCCGGGAGTAGCCGTCCGCGGCGTGGCTGGCGCCCTCCACGTGGCGGTGCAGGGTGTGGCGGATCCCGCCATGGTCCTTCATGGCCGAGTACAGCGGGTTGATCGCGGCCCCGGGCAGGCCGAACGCCTCGGTGGCGCCTTCCTTCTCCAGGATCTGCACGATGGCATCTACGGTGCGCATCTTAGGCATGGGAATCACACTTCCTTGCTGGTCCGGCCGCTGGCCGGGGTCTTTCGAGAAAAGTTTGGATCCAGCCGGCGTTGGGTCCGGCTGGGGTGGGTAGACCTGCGACGGGACCCGCGGCTGGCACCACACGGAGCAATCACGTGGTCCTTTGCGTGGGGTCCTCGGCTCATCACACCGGCCATCCTGGCTTCCATGAGCACGTGGGGGGCCCGGGCAGTCGAAGACTTCGAGCTTCGGGACGATCTGTCAGGGAATCACTGATGTCGCTTCGACCCGGGCGCCCCTGGAGCAGGACGGCTGCGGATCCCAGGACCGCTGCGTGCGGTCTGCGGATCCCGTCACAGGAATCTTTGGGCCGGGCCGGTGTTCCCGGCCCGGATGGCTACTCGGACTTGCCCGACAGGCGCTGTACGCCGCGGAAGAGTCCGGAGTGGTCCAGCGAGCCGTCGCCGCTGGCCACGGTGGAGCTGACCAGCTGGGCCACCAGGGCGCCCAGCGGCAGGATGACCCCGGCCTCGCGGGCGGCGGAGGTGACGATGCCCATGTCCTTGTTGTGCAGCGCCAGGCGGAAGCCCGGGCCGAATTCGCGGTCCAGGATCTTCTGGCCCTTCTGGTCCAGCACCTTCGAGCCGGCCAGCCCGCCGCCGAGCACCTGCAGCGCCGAGTCGGTGTCCACGCCGTAGGCCTCCAGGAAGACCACGGCCTCGGACAGCGCCTGGATGTTGGAGGCGACGATCAGCTGGTTCGCGGCCTTCACGGTCTGCCCGGAGCCCGAGGGGCCGACCAGCACGATGGTCTTGCCCACGGCCTCCAGCACGTCCTTGGCCTCGGAGAAGTCCGCCGGCTCGCCGCCGACCATGATGGACAGCACCCCGTCGATCGCGCCCTGCTCGCCGCCGGAGACCGGGGCGTCCAGCGGGCGCAGCCCGGCTTCGCGGGCGGCGTCGGACAGGCGCACGGCCACGTCCGGGCGGATCGAGGAGTTGTCGATCCACAGGGCGCCGGACTTCGCGTTGGCGAAGACGCCGTCCTCGCCGGTGACCACGGCTTCCACGTCCGGGGAGTCCGGAACCATGGTGATCACCACGTCGGCGTCCTTGACCGCCTCGGCGATGGTCTTTGCCGCGGTGCCGCCGGCGGCGGCCAGTTCCTCGGCCTTGGCGGCGCTGCGGTTGTAGCCGGTGACCTTGAAGCCGGCGTTGACCAGGTTCTTGGCCATGGGCAGGCCCATGATGCCCAGTCCGATGAAGGCGATGTTCTTGCTCATTTGTCCTGTTCTTTCAAAACTGTCGAAGGCGGTGCCGGCGGGGCCGGCCTCATGCGGGAGGTGCGCTAGGCGGAGGTGCTGGCGGTTTCCAGCCAGTTGAACGCGGTCTCGCGCTCCTGCTTGTACTCCAGGGCGACCTTGCCGGTGTAGCCCAGTTCGCGGGAGCGGTCGATCCAGTCGAACAGCGGCAGGTTGCCGGTGCCCGGTGCGCCACGGCCCGGGTTGTCCGCGATCTGGATGTGGCCGAAGTCCTTGGCGTGCTGCTCGATCACCGCGGCGACGTCATCCCCGTTCACGGCCAGGTGGTAGAAGTCGGCCAGCAGGGCGATGTTCTGGTTGCCGGCGGCCTTGACCTTGTTGATGACCTCCAGCGCGTCGGCGGCGGTCTTCAGCGGGTAGGCCGCGGTGCCGGAGACCGGCTCGATCAGCACGGTGCCGCCGATGCGGGCCACGCCCTCGGTGGCGGCGAGAAGGTTCTTCAGACCCAGCTCGTCCTGCTCGGCCGGGGTGTATTCCTCCTGGCGGTTGCCGTAGAGCGCATTGAAGGCCTTGCAGCCGGTGGCCTCGCCGATCGCGGCGACCACTTCCACGTTCGCCTTGAACTCGGAGCAGCGGCCCTTCCAGGACACCAGCCCGCGGTCGCCGCCGGGCATGTCACCGGCGTAGAAGTTCAGTCCGTCCAGCTGCACGCCGGCGTCCTTGAGGGAAGCGACGAACTTATCCACGTCCTTGTCGCCGGGCACGGCCTCGGCGAACGGCCACCAGAATTCCACGCTGTCGAAGCCCGCGGCCTTGGCGGCGGCTGCGCGTTCCAGGATCGGCAGTTCGGTCAGCAAGATCGAGCAGTTCAGTGTGTAGGACACGTCGTTCCCTCCTTGAAGTCTTTCCATAATTTCAACATGTGGAAACTATGTTTTGGTTTATGGAAACTTTATGGCGAGATCTGGGTCACTGTCAAGGGGGTTGCGTAACGCGGCGAACATCTGGGGGCGAGGCCGGGAAATTCCGCGGTGAACCCGCCGGCGACCGGTCAAGGACAGGGCGAACGGCGGCTTGCCTTGAGGTATCCGGCCCGTGAAGCCCACCGGATCACGCGGCAACGGGACGACCATCGCGCGCACCGCGGGCACCACGGCACCCCTTCACCCACCCTGTGGCGCCGCGGAGCACTTTTCCGCATCGCAGAAGGCAGACACTCCGCCTGACGGAAAACCAGTGGTCAATAGTTATCGGCATCCGGAGAAATACGCCGCCGGCGCTGCGGCTATTCGCCGCCGGCGAGTCCCTCATGCTCCAGCCGGGCCAGCAGCAGCGCCTGGGCGAGCATGCCCCGGCGCAGGTCCGCCAGGTCCAGGGACTCATCGGCGCCGTGCGCGCGGGTGTCCGGGGCCTCCGCGCCGGTGAGCAGAAACTGGGCGTGCGGGAAATGTGCGGCCAGCTCCGCCACGATCGGAATCGAACCGCCCACCCCCATTTGCACCGGTTCGGTGCCCCAGGCCTCGGCCATCGCCCAGCGCATCATCCGGCCCGCCGGGGCATCGGCCGCGGCGGCAAAGGGCCTACCGGCGCTGCCGGGCTCAAATCGCACCTCGGCCCCGAACGGGGCGTGGCGCTGCACGTGCCCCCGCAGCGCCTCCAGCGCGGCGGCCGGGTCATTGCCCGCCGGGATGCGCAGGCTGATCTTCGCGCTGGCCACCGGGGCCAGCGTGTTGGCGGCCGTGGCGGTTGCCGGGGCGTCGATGCCCAAAACGGCCAGCGCCGGCTTGGACCACAGCCGGTCGCCCAGCGGCCCGGTGCCGGCCAGCCGCACGCCCGTGGGGATGGCCGCATCGCGGCGGAACTGCGCCTCATCCAGCGCCACGGCCGCGGCCGGTCCCTGGTGCAGGCCTTCGACCGCCACGTCCCCGTGCTCATCATGGAAGGTGGCAATCAGCCGGCCCAGCAGGGTCAGGGCATCGAGCGCCGGTCCCCCATAGGTGCCCGAATGCAGCCCGTGTCCCAACGCCCGCACCTGCACGATCCCGTCCACCAGCCCGCGCAGGCTCGTGGTCAGCGCCGGTACCCCCACCCGCCAGTTCCCGGAGTCCGCCACGATCACCACGTCCGCGTCCAGCGCCTGCCCGTGTTCGGCCAGGAGCGCCGGCAGCGTCGGGGATCCGGCCTCCTCCTCGCCTTCGATGAACACGGTGATCCCCAGGCCCGGTTCCGGCCCGGCCGTCTCCAGCAGGGCGCGCACCGCCTGCACGTGCAGCATGATGCCGGCCTTGTCATCGGCCACACCCCGCCCGTACAGCCGCCCGCCGCGCTGGACGGGCGTGAACGGCGCGCTGGTCCACTGCCGCGGGTCTCCGGCCGGCTGCACATCGTGGTGCGCGTAGAGCAGGACGGTCGGGGCGCCGGGTGCCGCGGGCCGGCGGGCCAGCACCGCCGGGGCGCCGACGGTGCCCTGGGCCGTGGTGCCCTGCAGGATCTGCGGCTCTGCCAGCCCGGCGTCCCTGAGCAGCGCGGCCACCAGCCCGGCGCTGCGCCGCAGGTCCGCGGCCGGGAATCCGGGCCACGCGATCCCCGGGATTTCAACCAGTCGGCCCAGTTCACCCACCGCACGCTCGAAGTCGCGCTCCACCACTTCGCGCAGCGCCCGCACCCGCTCGGGAAAGCCCAGTTGTTCATCAGCCATGGCCCCACCGTAGGGGCCGGCGGCCGGCGGGGTAAGGGCATGTCGCCACCTCCAAGGATCCCCGCCCCGCTGCGGGAAGCGCCCAGCTCACCCTTGGAATCCCCGACAAGCCTTGCCCGGATGCCGGGCGCTTCCTACGCTGGGGCGAAACACGCACCGGCAGGCAGGTGCCCATGACGGGAAGGGACAACAGCATGAATGAGCAGGATGAACGCGACCAGGGCATCGACCAGGAACGGGCTCCGATCCTGGAAGGCCTGGCCGACCACCAGGCCAGGGACCGCTACGGCTTCACCCCGCCGGGGCACCGGCAGGGCCGCGGCGTTCAGGCGCAGACGCTGCAGGTGCTGGGCACCGAACCGTTCCGCAGTGACGTGGTTTCCAACTCCGGGCTCGATGACCGCGCGCATTCCAACAACTACCTGAAGGATGCCCAGCAGCTGATGGCCGCCGCCGTTGGTGCGCAGCACGCGTTCTTCTCCACCTGCGGCTCCTCCCTGTCGGTGAAGGCCGCGATGCTGGCGGTCACCCGCGGCACCGGGGAGATCCTGATCAGCCGGGACGCCCACAAGTCGGTTACCGCCGGGCTGGTGCTCAGCGGGCTGCAGCCGCGCTGGATCAACCCCACCTGGGACCCGGAACTGCACATCGCCCACCCGCCCACGCCACAGGCCGTGGAGCGGATGTGGCAGCGCCACCCGGACGCGGCCGCCGCCCTGGTGGTCAGCCCCACCCCGTACGGCACCTGCGCGGACCTGAAGGAAATCGCCAGGATCTGCCATGCCCGCGGCAAGCCGCTGATCGTCGACGAGGCCTGGGGCGCCCACCTGCCGTTCCACGAGAAGCTGCCCACCTGGGCGATGGACGCCGGGGCGGACATCTGCGTGGTCAGCGTGCACAAGATGGGACTGGGCTTCGAACAGGGGTCGGTCTATCACCTGCAGGGCGGGCTGGTTGATCCGATCCGGCTGCAGCAGTGCGCGGACCTGCTGGCCACCACCAGCGCCAGCACCCTGGTCTACGCCGGCATCGACGGCTGGCGGATGCAGATGGTGCGCGACGGGCGCCAGCAGCTTCAGGAGGCACTGGACCTGGTCTACTCCACCCGTGAACGCATCCACCGGCTGCCGGGGTTGAGGGTGCTGCACGATGAGCTGATCCGCGAGGAGGCCTCCCACGACCTGGACCCGTTCCACGTCCTGATCGACGTGACGGGGCTGGGCATCAGCGGCTACCAGGCCACCGACTGGCTGCGCCACGAGCGTCGCATCGATGTGGGGCTGAACGACTCACGCCACATCGAGGCCACCTTCAGCCAGTCGGATGACCAGGACACCGCCGACCGGCTGGTGGAGGCGCTGTCCGGATTGGTCCACGCTGCGGCGAACCTGCCGCGCCCGCCGGCGGTGCACCTGCCCGGGTTCGCGGACCTGGAGCAGGAGACGGTGATGCTGCCGCGCGAGGCGTTCTTCGGGCCGGTCGAGGTGGTGCCCGCCGCGCAGGCGGCGGGGCGGATCTGCGCGGAGCAGATCACCCCCTATCCCCCGGGGATCCCGGCCATCCTGCCCGGGGAGCGAATCAACGCCTCCGTCGTGGACTACCTGCGCAGCGGGGTCGAGGCGGGCATGGTGCTGCCCGACCCGGCCGACCCCACGCTGAAGACCATCCGCGTGGTGCAGTCCTAGCGCCCGCCCAGCCGCGCTCAGGCCAACCAGCGCTGGGCCTGGTCCGACGCCCCCGGGCTGCCGCCCTCGGGGCGCAGCACCGGCAGCACCCCGGGCGGCACCGGCTGGTGGCCGTGGGTGCGCTGCAGGGCTGCGGCCACCACGTCGTACACCGAATGCCGCTGTGCGTACGCCTGGCGCTGGAAATGGGCGCCGCTGCCGTGGCGCAGGATCCCCTGCACCACCTGGCGCACCTGATCGAACTCACCGAGCTCCTCCAGCACCGGGCGCACCGCGCGCAGCAGCCCGGCCACCACCTCGGCGGCCGGGGCCGGCGCGCCGCTGGCCGGGTCGACCAGCGCACCGCCCACCCCCGCCCGGCTGGCCTGAAAGCTCCACAGCCGCAGTTCGGCGGCCGGAACCTGCACCGGCGGCCGCTGGGTGTCGCGGGCCGCGGTTTCCACCAGGGCGCGCACCAGGGTGGCGATCACCGCCGCGTGGGCCGGATCAAGGCAGACGTCGGTGATGCGCACCTCCACGGTGGGCTGGTGCTCGCACACCCGCACGTCGAAGTACAGCATCCCGGCATCCAGCGGCACCCCGGTCCTCAGCAGCGCCTGCTGGTGGCGTTCATAGCCCTGCACGGAGCCGAACACCTCGCTGGGCCCGGAGGTGGGCCAGCGCGACCACACCTGGTAGCGGTAGGAGCCGTACCCCGAGTCCTGGCCCGCCCAGAACGGGGAGTTCGCGCTCAGCGCCAGCAGGGTGGGCAGCCAGATGCGGATCCGGTCCACCACCGCCACTGCCTCCTCGGGCGAATCGATCTCCACATGCACGTGGAAACCGTTGGTCAGCTGCTCATCGGCGGTGATGCCGAACAATTCCTCCATCTTGCGGAAGCGGGGCTTGGGCACCAGGTGGGAGACCAGGCGTTGCGGCGGCACCGGCAGCGCCACCACCTGCCCGCCCACATTCGCGGCGGCGCTGGCCGCCAGGGCGCGTCCGGTGCGGATCGCCTCCAGCTGCCCGGCCAGGCCCGTCTGCGGCGGACACACGATCTCCAGCTGTTCCTGCTTCAGCTCGACGGTCAACTGGTGTCCCGTCGCGGCCGTGCCGGGCGCCGAGGCCACGGCCCGCTCGGCTGCCGCCAGCGGCTCCAGCGTGAGCCCGTCGACCAGCAGCAGTTCTTCCTCCACACCAAATGTGCGCATCAGCCGGCCCTCCCCTCCTTGCTTGACGATGCCGCCCGGCTTCCCGCGCCGCGCGGGCCCGAACCGTCCGGAAGGCCACGGCTTTGGCCTGCCGCGTCCTTGGCCGGCAACCGCCACGACCAGCAGGAAACCTGGTGGCATCTTGGTGCAGTGAACACTATTAGCGGCCCCGACATCCGTGGGGTTTTCCCCAAAAGTCTCAGGTCACATCCAGCCGACTGGCCTTGCGCATCGCTCACCACCTACCACTGAAGCCAGACTTCCTCCGCTGCCGGAAGGGCACGTGAAGAACGACCTCCCACGGCTTTCCCCATCTGGTTGTGGTTGGGGTCATAGTGTCGGTGGGGGTTGGGATGATGGGGTATGGGCAGAAAAGAGATCTTCGATTCCGGGGATGACGTCCACCGGTTACCGATCCTGCCCAGCGGTTTTCGGGACCACTGGGGCATCGACGGGGTGCTGCATGCCGGGATCGATTACAAGATTGCGTGCCAGCCCCTGGCCTCGGCCGTGACCGATGAGTTGCTGGCGGCCGCGCCGGGGTCCCCGGGTGAGGTGTTGGAGCGGTTGGGAACGGTGGGGCGGCTGCGTTCGATGCTCGATGCCGTTGAGGCGGTGTTGCTGGCCGAGGGGCTGGAGCTGTCGTATTTGCAGGACCGGCAGAAGGACATCACTGATCCGCTGCAGTTGGCCAGTATCCAGAAGTACGGGGTGAAGCCGGGCTCGGAGCAGGTGATCCGGCAGAATTTCGTGGCCGAGGCGTCCTTGGCCACCCGCACCACCGAGTACTC
>Ga0153920_1000282_pt1 | contig 20391 bp, 17 predicted proteins | sample TSNJ004MetaG_FD_104713 | JGI IMG/M metagenome (GOLD analysis project Ga0153920, IMG submission 104713) | Attine ant fungus gardens microbial communities from New Jersey, USA - TSNJ004 MetaG | ecosystem: Host-associated > Fungi > Mycelium > Unclassified | place: USA: New Jersey, Brendon T. Byrne...
ATCCGACTACTTTTGCCCAGTCTACCGACTCTGTCTCTACTGCTGTCTCAGCTACGACATCTGTTTCTTTTGGAATAGTCAAATGTGGACCATAATCATCTTTCGCAAAAGTTGTTATACTGATTACCAGTGCCATAATAACCGATAAAATTAGTCTTGTTTTTTTCATTTTTTTATCCTCCTACTCTCTCTATTGGTCATTTACACAACTAGTATGTAGATAACTTTTTAGAGATAATAAAAGGGTTTTGAAACAAAAATATATTTGACTTTAATTCCATTTTTGAATGGCAGCATAACTATAAATTGCTTTGTTTTAAATCTTTGCATTAATTATCTGATAAATTTATTAAAAATAAAGTATTTCAATTATTTCTATCCTTAAAAAAGCCAATACAATAAAAAAGAAGCCTAATAACTTCTTCTTTTTTACTATCCATATGTGATTGATTTTTTTGTTATTTTCATAGAAAATCCAACATGGTTGGTTTTTCAGCATTTAGCGAAGCAAGCTGTTCCTTGAATCCATACAATCCTAAATTGAATTTCCAACATCTGCACATAAGAGAAGTTCAACTAATCAAATAACAGTCTGGCTCTGGCCTCTTTACTATTATCTTAAATCACTTAATCAGAGAATACAATTCAAATCGCTCTTTATTCTCATTTAATCTTATAATACCTGCTACAAATAAAGTTTTCCTTTAATTAATATAATAACCATCATATTAGAGATTACCAATTCTTCCACAAAAAACTACATTGGCAATTATTAAACAATTCATATTTTTCTTGTATGCATATATAAACATTTACGAAAGATGTGTCCTCAAAATTTATTGACCCTGTATCAGCACTTGTTTCAAAAACACATTCAACGAATCTACAGTTAACGAATTGCACATTATTAAATTGGGATGAGCAATTAAACATTATATTTTCAAAAATAACATCATTAAATTTAGAATCCTCAAAAGTTAAATAAAGATTATATTCGGAGGAGTTTTTTAATATTCCGCATTCTATTTTAAGATTTTGAAAGTAGTATGTTCTTAATCGTATAAAGTCCTCAGAATTGTATACAATATTCATATATCTATAATTATCTTTCAAAACAGTATCTGAAAAAAAATAATGATCAAAAAGAAGGTCTAAACTACTTAAACTTTCCTCCTTTTCACTAATTGTTATCATATTTTTTCTATATAAAAAATTAAAGAGCAAATTGTAAATTATAATAAAAATCATATAATAATCAGTATCTGAAAATCTATTACATTCATTTAAACTTAATCCTAAAAAAATAATTAATTTGTCTTTACTATAGCCTGCAAATAATTTGTCTAAAAAATAATAAAATAATAATAACTCAACTTTGCTCCTGACTATTCGTTTCACGCAATAATGCCAATTTTCACTATGATACTCTAAAGAATACAATATAAATTCAGCACATAGAAACGCTTGGAATGTATCATAAGAAAATTTAAAACTAAAATCAGAAGAACCGCCCTTTATTATATAAAAATGCTTATACATATCCTCTTTTTTTATAGGCTCTTTATTTTTAAATTTGATTCTCAAATCATTTTCTCTATATAATTCATTTGCATTGTCCATATTTAACATTTCCATATTTATCCACTTATGAGAGTTTGTTAAATGTGGCGATTTTCTGTAAAAAATATACGCTCTAAATTTCAATTCTAATGGTGTTCTATCATTAAAATCCGTAAGATTATAATTGTTTTTACTATACCTTTCTCCTGTGGAACTAAGGATGAGATATCTAAAAATCGTTTCATCTGAAAAAGTACTCCCAATTTTTAATTCGCTTTCATATATTTTTATTATTTTATACAATAGCAGTTTGGAATGACATAATTCAAATAATTTCCGTTGTTTTAATGAGTCTATACTTATCTTTGTGCATGGATGTATTTCATTCCATTTATTCAGCCATTTTTGAATATCCCGATCGGTGTAGTCTAAAATCTCAAATGTCTGATAATCAGACAAGTCATGTAATTCCTGTAATAGACAAGCTTTTCTGGTCACAAAAACGATTGAGATATTTTTATATCTTGTCAAGCCAATTATTTCCCTAAATAATTGCTTTTTTGTTTCAATACTTTGCATCTTAACTTCATCAAACTCATCAAATAATAAAACCACCTGTTCTCTTATTGAACTAAGCTTCACATTTATCTCTGCTTGCAAATATCTATTAAGTAATACCTCAAAAGATTCATTATGATAAATTAGTTGATTCAAAAAAACAAGGATGGGTTGATAACTGCCTGTTGGACCAAGTTTTTTTGAAGTTAACATTTTTAAGGTACTTGTTTTTCCAGTACCATAATTACCTTCTAAAAATAACACCTTATTTCTTATTTTAAAGTAATCTAATACTGTTAAATATTTAAGAGTATCATCTGTTTTGTATTCAACATAGTCTAAATTAGACGTTTTCATTATTTCATCTTGCACAAAATCCAACTTTATACCGATACCTTCAGTTGAAATATAAGTATTTTCTAATGTATAACCCAACTCGCCATAGAGGTTTTCTGTTATTAATTCTCTACATAGGTTATTATAACTATCCCAATCTATGGATTGCTGCTGATACGATGAAATATAAATATTCTGTTCATTAATATCTCGTGCAGCCTGTTTATTGCCCTTACCGCTTTGATTCATCTTTCTAAAAAAACCAAACATACTTCCTCCTGAACCCTTTATGTTTCCATCAGAACATCTCTACACTTACTTTTACCATTATATATCAATTAGTTTCTTTAGTGAATACCAAATTGTTATTTATTCCAATAATACTGTTTATTGAAAATAAACTTATGCTAGATGATAATCATCCCTTCAATGAAAAAGAAGCCCGAAGGCTTCTTTATTCTTCATATACTGTTGCCTTTACTCTTGCTTCAATATTTCCATTCAGATAATAAGTAACACCATCCGAATAAACTTCGATAGCAATTGGCTTTGTCCTTGAGTAGCCTGTTGGTGCCTTTAACTCTGCGAGGACATAAACACCAGCACCGATTGGTTGTGGTGTTACGAAATAACCAGTATTCTGATCATAATACGATTTATTATTGTCCTGTTCATTTATCATACTGACATCATTCACAGTTGTATAAACAGTCATATTACCAGTTTTTGCACCAATTTCATCGTAAAGGATGATCTGCTCTGCTTCCAGACAAACCGGTGTACCTGCTGGCACAACACCAGTATAGGAGTTATTATTATCACCTATGATACGTTTGACTGAAGTAATATTTTCTGCTCCCATAGCTGTCAAGTATTCATAGGTTCCCTGGATAAAGGTATCCTTTGCATAAAACTTCACGTCACCAATTTTTGTATTTGCTGCTGCTCCCGCCGCCACAGCCTTATCAACCTCATCCTGAGTGGTATAGCGGCTAGCTGCATATAAAGCAAAGATTGCATTATCATGAAGAATATTCTCTCCCGTCTCACTATCAAGCTTCTCAATTCTTAACTTCGTTGTGTAGAACATATTTCTAAAAGTCACATCTACGTACCCAGAAAAATCCTCTGCAATATATTTGTCAGACACGACTGGTTCGGTTACAGACCAAGGGACAAGTGTGGTTGCATAGCTTCCATCATATATAGTCTTATTTCCAGTCATTGTTTTTGTATCATCGCATATTCCAGCATGTTCTGAGACAGAGCCATAATGGTAACGTTTTTCAATCGCATCTGCTTCATAAGTATTTCCTCTTGGAGCAATGATTGATCCATTTGCATCATCAGCAAAATAATGGCTGTTTGGGTTTCCTCCATCAACAGTTTCATCAACCAATGGATTATTATAATAATCCTTCAGTGGATCATAAGTCTCTTGAGTGATACCAAAACCTTTGTAATGATAGTTTCCGGAATTGTATGTAATTGTACCAGTCAGTTTATTTACAAAAAGACCATACTTAAAGATTTCGTAATCACCATCATGGCTATGAGCCCGTATTACATATCTTCGCAAATCATCTGTATGATTATCAGCCCACTCTTCATTGAATCGAATATAATGCTTCCCAGCTAATGTCTCCGGCGTATCTGTTGACCTATATGTATATACTTGGTTTAAATCTTCTGTTGTTCCGTTTTCATATACTACTGGTAAACTTACTTCCTTTGGACTGTCTGTCTTATAATGTTTATTATCGAAGTCTCCCAATCCAATATCAGAGGGTTGTTGTTCAACAATCACGTATGTTCCGTATGTTAAATAAGCTGATACACCATAGTAATAGTCTTTTTCAGAACCATTATAATATCTGTTCGCACTAAGTGTAGTAATGTCATTATCAGAACCGCCGTCTGCATCGCTATCTATGACAACAGAGTAAATGGTATCTAAGTCATGGTCAAAGAATGGTTTTAAATAATTGTAGGATTTATTTAAAGCGTTGTACAATGCCATATCGTAAATCTCTTCACTATAATTAACTTTTCCGGCATATTCTTTTATTGTTATGGAGCCATCTGACTCAATCGTAATATCTTTTGCGACATCTTCATCATATCCATTGTTAACAAGCAATTTAGCTACTTCATCCTTTAAATACCAATCAATTGCAAATTGACGTACTGCATTGGATGCTTGCGCGTTTTTATGTGCTATGTCAGAAGTATTTTTTATGTTCTCTATATTTACATTATCATGAATTGCTTCATATTCAGAAGCAGATTCAAAGCTGCTTCCAAACAGTTTTTCCCGGATCCATTGAAATGGTTTATAAGAAGTGTTTTTATCCTCTTTTTGATACTGATCATCAAATGTATTAAACCAGTTCTGCCCTGGGTAGTTCTGAGTACCCGCAACCATATCGCTATCCCACTTATCTGTATTAGCCACCTGTATTGCTGCAAAGAATTTATCATAGCTATAAACTTCATCTACACTTTCTAAAATTCGGGTATAGCCAATATTTTGTTCTTTGTTTAATCGGTCTGTCTTATTTACATTAATGTTTTTGTCGTCATAGCTATACAAAGAATCGTTTACAATAACAGCGTTTCCTTCCTGACCAAACAGCGAAGTAGAATAACCATATTTTTCACCAACATGCTCTATATCACCGGTCTGAGGATTATCATAGATAGACCATGTGTTATTGTTGTTATCACCAACTGTCTTTGAATTTATATCATGTTCTACTTTGGTATAAATTTTTTGTACATTAGAAGATACAACTCCATTGTCATTACTCAATACTGAAATCTCTTCAAAATCAATGATGTCACCTGTTGTAGTTTTCCACCTGAATGTCTCATAATTGCCGTCACCATTCATGTCTTCATACTCTGGAATTAGCTCATTGCCATTTCTGTCAAGCCAAACTATATTGCCTTCGTTATCTCTATATAACCGCTCCAGATTTGATTTTAAGTAAACCTTAAATCTAAAGTCAGAGATTTCGCTTGTTGATGAATCTTTTATCTTACCGCCAATCAGGTTGGCTAACCAATCCGGAGCCTTATCTAACCAATTATTGTATTCATTTGTTGAAAGATTCTCTTCATGGACTGCTGAGTAAGTATCATCTGTATAGCTCCCATCATCATTGGTTAATATCTCTTTGATGATTTTTATCTGCTGTTTGATTGGACGTTCATATACCTGTTTTGGCGCAGTTCTGGTTTCATCATCTTCATAGACTTTATTTTGGTGTGGGTAATCCAGTTCTGCTAATACGATATAACTATTGTTACCAAAATTCTGCTCTGCATAATTTGTGTAGACTTTTGCTCTCGCCTTTTGTACGGTCAGTAAATAAGAACTAAAACTTACTTCTTCTCCTAAATGCCAGTCGTAAGGATTATACTGCTCTAAAGCCTTCATGTCATCTGATGTTAATGTATAATAATATTCTTGTGTTACGGCTTTAAAGTCAAGGGTCAAATACTCAGTATAGTCATCATATGCAACACCAAATTGATCAATGTAATCTGTATCAATATGAATAATTACATTTCCATCTTCATATGTAACTGGTATTTCTGTCCAAACTTCATATGCCGCTTCTGCAGTAATAGCCTTTGTTTTTTCTACCCAGGCATAATCCTGGATTTTTGCACCAGTTTCATCTAAAATAGTCTCACCCTTTGCAAAGTAAACATTCTCTTTTACAAGCTTGGATGATATATTTCCTACACCATCAGCTATAGCTTCTGTAATCAATGTTGCTGAGGCAGTATATACGGTACCGCTGCTATATGCTTTATAGTTTTCATAAGTACCGAACGAATAATCACTCGGATTATTAGAATAAGGAACCAAAATCCAACGTGGTGATTTGGTTGTATTATTCGGTACATATTCTATAGCATGATAAATGATACTGTCCGTTACCGCATCAGAGCCAAGGACGATAAAGTTTCTTGGATTACCATAAACAGTTGCATAAACATCAAAGTAATAGTTGCTAGCATCCTCTCTCATCTGATCGATACCTCCATAGTTAAACCATGGATTTTGCACATAAAAGTTTATGACAGATAAGATTACATCACCATTTGTCAAAGTACTTGACTTTGGAATTACCAGTGCCTGTACAGCTGAGCCATACACAGTTTTAGATGCCGGCGCTCCTGGTGTAACGCCAGATACTCCATAAGTATCAACTTCACCTTCCCGAATACCTCTGTCATAAATAGCAGTATATCTACCGGAATAAACATATTGTGTTGAACCTCCACTGGAATATGAACTTTTTGGCACACTATATCCATTAGAGCGAAGAGCAGATTCTACTTTCCACTTCACATAGGTATTGATATCTGAAGGAATTGTAAATAAGTTATTGTTTTCAATATCGTCCAAATAAACATCGTTACCCGAAATGTCTTGAGAGACTTCACCCTTTAATACGGTTTGAACAATGCTTGTATTAATACTATTTATTTTTGCCTTTGTAAATCCTGAAGCTGTTGCATTTATTGTAACATCTACTGTCATTGGAGTTCCATCAGAATTGTATTTTAAATAAGTATTATCAGCATCAGCTACTTTCCATTTTGGACTTCCGTCAGAATTGAATAATAGTTTTTTTTCATATTCACCTGTTCCCACCTCATATTCCTGATCTCGCATAGTAATATCTTTGCGGTATAATTTAGTTCCTTCCGGGACGTTTTGAAGAACAATATCATATCCTGTGCTTCCAGTTCCCTTCGATTTTATTTCTAGGAATAATTCATTGGGTTCAGGTGTCTGTACCTCTTCATATAAACTTCTTGCGATTGTGATTTCTCCATTATTTTCAGGAGCAACAATGCTTAAATCGCCGTCTTTATTTGTAATGAGTTCGCTTTTACCATCTACTGATAATTCATATCCCTCTGAACGAGAAAGTTCTTTTATATAATAAGAGCCTAAAAACAAAGGTCTGCCAATCCAGCAATTAAGATTATTACTTTCATTGTTTGTATAGAATCGTTCCGTTCTGGCACCCTTATATGTTCCGTCTTCGGTATAATCATCTATATAAACATTTTTAGTATATAAATTCGTGGTTTGATTGCTAACACCAACCGAGATAATGGAACCTATTGAGTAATCATAGACACATCCTGGCGATTCTGTAATTGCTAAGAAAGAACCATCACCATTTCTGTCTGTTGTAGCTACTGCAACCAAATTGTTTGAGTCAAAGACAATGCCCGTTTTCCCATCCGGATGGACAATTTGTTTAGCTGCAAATAATCCATAAACAGCTCCTTCAAGCGATGAGTCTCCATTTTCTAATGCATACTCGTCTAAATACAGATCCCTTTTGTTGAAGTGAATTTCTCCCTCTGTTCGATGATTGTATACTCTCCAGGCATTTCCTTCACTGTCTTTATCGTTACAATGGGAATAGTTGTCGTCTGGCCCTGGATCCACACTACCACCAGAGCTGTTTTTCAAGAATGCTGCATGGTACTTTACTTCAAAACTTCCGCTCTGGCCAGACACATCCTCATCATCCGCAGCAAAAGTACTGAATGAAAATCTTAGAGCTTTATCAGTAACTGTAAATTCAATTTCTGATTCTTTTATCTCTCCATTTTCTTCATCCTCATCAATAAAGACGAAATCAGGGTCACTAATCTGTGATTTTGTAGCTAGTTCAACATCTGTATCATCTGCATTAGAATCAGTTGCTAATGAGGCTGTATTTATATTCGCTATATAGGTTAATATTTCTAAATCAACGAAATCTTGTTCCATAGTTAATGTTTCTACCAGTTTTGTAGCATTGAAAATACTAAATGCACGGCTATTTTGATTTTCAGAATCATCTTCCTCAACATTGTCTATTTCTTTTTCTGGCATTTCATGACCTAAATTACTATTAATGGTAATATCTTTGCTATATTCATTGGCAAAGACTGAGTTTGCACCATTTTCGGAGCTGTCTGTTGTAATTACTTCGATTGGAATATCATCGTTGTGAGTGTCGTGTAGTATGTATCCTTCTCTCGCTGTATTTTCCTTAAATGTGTAGCTATATCGTAATGCAATGAATTTATCATAAGTAGCATCTCTATCTTCCCTACATCCGGACAATTCAAAAGCTGTCTCGCCAGTATCACTAACTGTATTTCCGGCATCCGGAGTTTCACCTTCTGTTCCACCACTGGAAGCAACTTCTTCGATTACAGACTTATCTACATCATCTTTCAAATAATGGAAATGGACTCCCGCATATTCTGAAGAATTCGCCTTTCCTTCACAAGCATTGTAATACTCTAACCACATATTCGCCAATGCAATATTTTGAGCTTTAGCGGCTTCTATTTCAGATTCGTTTGTGATTTCTCCGGTTTCTTCGTCCTCCTCCTCCTCTGGAACTGCAACAAACTGTGGAGCTGGGTGACCATCACAGAATGTTTTTTCATAATGATAATTTTTATTTTGTGTCTGCTCAATATATCCATTTCCATTGGTTGCTAAAGAATTTATTTTACGGAAGTCAGACCAAATCACTGGGTCAGGGCCAGCATAACTCTGATAAGGATCACCGCCCTCATAAATATGGACTGGTCCGTCTTGATCTGTGCTTATCTCGCCCTTATCATCAAACCTCTCATAGACATCAAAGATTGCTCCTTGAAGTGGTTTGCCTGTCTCATAATCATATTTGAACAGTTGAACATTATATGTAGACAACATATCCTCGGCATGGCGATATATCTCAAAATTTAATGTTGTGTCACCAGGAACGGGAACAGGGTCACCATTCAGACGGGCATAGTATGGAAGTGGATTAGCTTGAATCTCAACCATAGCAAAACGTTGATGACTACCAACAGGCCATGTTTTACTACCATTTACATGATGTCCACAACACTGGACACACTTATACAACTTCAAAGAGCTTAAATATAGTTCCTGAGCATCATTATAAGCCATTCCTGTTTGTTGATAGTCAGTTCCTGCTGGGTTAAATTGAATCAGAATAGGTGCATTTAAATCGGCATTTATGAATTTATACCCAGAATTATTACCATTAATAACTTTCTCAACTGTCCATCCATTCGTTGGCATAGTATCCCAAGTTGTACCATTATCACCGGAATAGGTTACAGGGACGGTTTTTACAAATTCCTCATCTTCAATTGGCAGAAACAAGTAATTATCTTGTTTATCAGTTACTACATAGGCGGTAGTAAGTGTTGAAGCTGTTACTAATTTATCTGGAATTGTTTTGCCACCTTGAGTATTCCCTGTTGAAATACCCGCTAAGGCTAAATATTTATCCGGTTCGGCAATGGCCTTTTTTAACCAAGCATGGCTATTCACAACCGAATCATTATGAATTACTGACTTTATATCTTTTGCCGTAATTTGGGTAATAGGCAGTAAACCTCCACCTTGACCACTTGCAATTGCTTCATTAATGTTGTTTACTATTTGAGTACACTGTGGATATGAGCTTAATGTTGGCATATCGCCGTATGCACAAAGCGACAAATACGACCAAAATAGTCTTGCTCTCTCTTGCTCTGATAATTCGCTCGTATTAACCTGTTTGTATAAGTCTCCTATATCACCCTGTGCATTTGAAGCAACTCCATAACCATCAATACAGGTGGCAATAAGTAGTGGGTATTTTGAACCGTCTCCGAATAATTCATATAATGAATCATCTTCATCTGCGGCTGCCTTTGTAAATAAATACTGGCCTGCAAAAATCCCTCCAATAAGAGCCAAACATAATAATATGGAAAATATAATATTTCGTTTTTTGCTTTTCACTATCAGGAAAACCTCCTTATAATTTTATTTATTCTTTATCTATTATGTTAGAACTCTCTGATTACAGATAAAAATATTTTACTCGGTTACATAAAAAGAAAAAAGACCTAGTTAGGTCTTCAGTAAACGTATTTATATGTTCTGAGCCAAAGTTCTCTTTCTCTCTGAAATAAAAGTTATATACTCTATCTGATTGAGGAATTGATCCTTAGCAAAATAAAATAGCTATCAAAGCTGAAGCAGGTAGACCTGCTGCCGCTCATTAATAACTGAATAAAATAGAAGATATTTTATTTTTTTATAATCTCTCATACTAAAAATAAAAAGGATGTTTTTATGGATAAACCAATCACATTTCAAACAGCTGTGGTAGAAATTGCTTATAAAGATCTGTTATCTTATAAAAAAGAGGTCATCAACTTTCTACTTTTTACTATGAGTTTTCATCATTTTGATGAAAATTATAACTGGATTAATTCAGCTAAGCAAACGTTATCTCATTTAAGAAGCAAAAGAACACAAGTTTTTATATTAGGAACTTTACTTTTTGAATCTGATGAATCTGCGTATTGTTTTTCCGATAGTAAGGTTTATAGTAAATCGTATTTATACAGTGAATACTTGCAAATATCTAGAGATACTGTAAACTGGCTAAATGCTGTAAATCTTTACTTAATCATTTGAATATCATATGAAAATGATGCATCTGTATTTTCATCACTATGTTTCTGCGCAAAATTACTTACAAACAATTTGCGATCTTTCTCCACTTCTGTCTTTTTTATTTATAATACGAAATATGAAGAATTTCTGTTTTAATATTTATAACACAGAAAGTGGGAAAAATCTATTATTTTCTTCTATTTTATTCAGTTATCAAGGAGCAAGTGCGTTTTCATCTTTCCTTTAAATTTGTGCTTTTTTTAAAAAAAAGAAAGAACACAGGAAAATAAACCGGAAAGTTTGGTTAATAAAATGAAAACAACCATGAAAAAAGCAGGGCGGCAGGATTTCTTATCCTGCCTCTCCCTGCGGGAAAACGTGATTACTTTGTCGCCTTCTAATATGTTTACATAACTATGCCTCATAGACACTTCTTATTCTTTCTTCAAAATAAATACTGCTACTCTTCTACTTAAGAAAGTTTTAAAAATGATTTGTTTTTAATCGGACATATGGTGCGCTTTCATTTGGACGCCTACAACTCATGTTCCAGTCCTATTCAACATCACCCACTTGTTCCATTGAAAACGGACCAATTTACCTTTCTCCTTTTTCTTTCCTTATAAGTACTTTCATGTAACACTATCAATTATTCCATCTAAATAATCCTTTACCATCTTCATCACATAGTCTATATTAGTAAATTTCATACTTTTCTCCTCTAACTCTATTAATTTGCCAAACAATCTCGACCCGTAATAAGTATAACAATAAGATTGCATATGTTCTAATTTAATTATTAATTTGCTCACAGCAAATGTTTATTTTATCCAAGAGTTGTTCTCCCAAAAAAGTTAGCCTATAAGAACAAAGGCTTTCTAGTAATAGTATAAATGGAATCTTAATCTTAACATCATTTCCAAATATCCTTTGGTATGTATACCATACTAACTTAAAAAATATGATTTCACATACATAATCAGATATGTCTTTTTCCACGTATTTTTCTACTATTTCATAAATATCAGTATCATAATTAAGAAACGTATCTTTATCTATAATCTCATCAGCCATCTGTTGATAATTTGGGATTTCTAAAAGCTTATATTCAGCTGATATAAAAGCATTATTTATTATTACACTTTCCAAAAAATCATATAATGCCTGATTTATCTCATCAACAAATTCTACATCTAATGCTTTTCTATTATTCTCTTTACCAGCCAAAAAATAAAAATAGATATTTAAAAAATATTTTCTAACCTTCTCTTTTCTATACACATATTTATAAAAGTTCTTTAATGGATTATTTTTAATAGACTGAAATTCCATTATATCTTCATACTTTAATTTAATGATAGATAATTCCTCTAATATAGCTATTGTATTATCATGAACCGAAATCTTTTCGGTTGCTGAAATACTTTTAAGCATATTAATTGCAGAATTGAATTCTTTAAAATCTTTGTAATTTTGATAATATAAAGCTGGTGTAATTAGTAAAAAATTATTTAATATTCTTGATGGCATGACTTTTAAAACGGCTAATATTTTCGTATTAATATATAAATGTTCACCTTTTCCATCATTAATTATATTTTCCATAATAATTTGGACCAAATAATTATCATACTCCCTTTCCGAAAACAGGCTTGCCTTCAATGCATCTGATATTATGATTTGATGCTTAGGTTTTGATAAGTTAGATAATGATTCTGGCTTTGCTTTTATAACTGATTCTATAATCTTCTTAGCAAACGCTTTAGCATGTTCTTGCAATTCATCTTTGGCTTGTTGTGTCAGATCTTTTATCACATTTCCATAAATCTCAATAATTTGCTGTTCTGAAATATTATAATTATATTGGTTAACCGTTTGGTTAATTATATCTCCATTTGCCTGTTGATTGCTATTACCTTCTTGTTTTTGTTCTACTTTGTCCTTATCTAACATACACCCTCCTATAACATTTTTCCCATCACTATTAATTTGGTTTTACTTATTCTCAAGATTAACCAAAGCAAATTTCATTCCATTACCCTTAGGTATACATTTAGTTTGGATTATTACTTCTGTTAGATTTCCGATATATCAATTTCAAAAGGTATGGGAGCAATGCTGTCTCCTGTTATAATTTCTGGAGCACTCCACTTTACTTCTCCATCAACAAGTATCACTACCTCTGCAGTTGCGCTAGTTCCTCCTGCATCAGAATGAAGAACAATTTCACCTTTAAAAATCGAAGGCTTTTCAAATTCCGGATTATAAACTAAATGTAGCTCAGAGTTAATTTCATTCGACAAACCACTACCCATGGAATTAAACATGTTCGACATTTCAAGTATAATGCCACCCTCATCATGTTTTAATCCTCTTATATCCTTATCTGATGAGGAATCCCAGTAATATACTGATACATTTGTAGCAGTATCATTAGGTTGATGCTTTTCTACGGTATTGGCTCTATTTAAGCAATTCTTTCAAATATGTATCTGCCATTAAGATCACAAAATCTCTTAATTGGTTTACGCTAAATTTAAAAGTATACTCGACCACATAATCTTTATGTCTACTCCCGGCTCTAGAAAACGTATAGGACCCTATGATTATAACGCCCTTAATTTTTTTGCTATTTGAATCGTTTAGTATTGTAATTCCTAAATGAGCAATACCATTACGTAGCGCACGTAGTACGGCATTATAATTATTCATATCATCAGTTCCACCCGGATCTCCATCAGGGTACGAAGGTGCATAGATTTCGCCTTTAAATAACTCTTCACCTAAACTATCTTCGACATTAAAAGAATTGAGCTTTTCTAATGGTAAACATATTAGAGCCAGACAACAGTTTAGTAGCAGAGTCACTTCATATTCAGTTATATTCTTTAAAAAAGCATCATTTACTATTTGTTTAGTCCTGCTCAAAAACGCTATATTGAATTCATTCTTTTTGATCTGCATCTTTTCTTTCCTTATCTTTATGAATCGTAATGTCTCCAGTTGATTGGTAGCTTCTCTCTGTATTCCTTTGAGTTTGTTTAATTTTACTCTTTGAATTATATTGGTTTTCAATATTCGTCACCTTGTTATAGGTAAACAAAGATATAAGTAACCCAACAATTGAGCATAGTCCTGCAATTACATTAAATATCACCATTCCATCCATTCTTTTTCTCTCCTTTTTACTTGGTATATTTTTCTATTATAAATCAATAATTGTAGTTCTTCAATAAGTCTTTATAGAAATCAAAATAAACCGACAAAAAAGCTCTCACGAGAGAGCTTTTATCGGGCCGGAACTATTTTCCTTTTCATTAAAGTATGATATAATAATTTTAAATTAAGTCCAAGGAGGAACTTATATGACCGATTTCGAACAGAACTATATTCAACGAATAGAAGTTATAGCAATGTTTACTGCTATTCGGGAACAAGTGCAAAATAATAACAAGGATAGAGCTTTAGAGTTAATTGAGGATTTCCTAAATGTCCTACATCACATTCCTATCTCAAATACAAAATAATTTCCGCTCTAAACCATCTGCCTTTTAGCCAGGTGGTTTTCTGCGATTAAGTTCTCATCTTTTTTAGTTACTTCCCAATTAGTAGCCAGTGTCTTCCAGTAAATAGTGTCATCATCACGTACATCTAAATATAAAACACCATCAATAACATGCGATTTCTTTTATGTTTTTTAACGATTCAACTCTGGCTATAGCTTGTTTTTGTCTCAATTCTCTCTTCATGTTACTGCACTGAACTCTTTTTTTACCAAGTTATACTATATTTACCATCCTTGATTAGTTTCAAGTGATTTCGATATATTATTGTTTTTATACCAGATGCCATTATGGCAAATACCTTTCCGCGACATAGCAGCTTTTTTGCGTTTTATGCACATATAAAATAAATCTTCATCATTTATCGGAATTAAAGTATCTAACTGATTTTGCTTATACCAATTCCAGATTTCACTCGGAATAGGTGCAGTTCCTATTCTATCATTTCTGAATTTGGGATATAAGATTCTAATACTTTTTTACTATTTATATAAAGGATGGAATGAATAATTATCTGCATAAACTGGTCCAAGTTTAAAACGGCTTGGCTACGATAATCTATTGCCCTTCTTTCCTGATCATCCGGTTCAATAAGACCTTTACCTCGAAGGAATGGTTTATGTCTTGATTGTAGTACACCAAAGGAGCTCTCAGCTAATGGCTTCTCATCTGGCCTAAAGGGTGGTAATGTCTCAATTTCCATTCCGTAAGTATCACATAGTTCTTCAGTAATTCCATATGTGAATTCTTTTCCTTTGTCTGTAATAATGCTACTGGGAAGGTCTTGGGATTGCCTTTTTAGCTGAATAATAATACTTTTTTATTGCCCAATCAAAGTTTTTATAATGCAAAGTTAGCGTCTTTGTATTTTTATTATTGTTTTTTCGACTTCATAAGTATTCCCTATAATCTCCATTAATCTTCTGTTTCATAGATAATATGTCAGATTATAGTTAATTGTATAAAAAAAGAACTCTGAAGAGTTCCTTTTATACAATTTATAAATAAAGATCTAGAAATAAGTACATTCTGTTTCTTTATTGTGAATATACATATCACTAGTTGGTTTTAATGATTTATGATTAAGCCCTTTATAGCTAGTCTAAAACAGGTCCACTAACTGGTATTGCAGAATTCATACTTACACTTGATGTTGCAACAACAATTGTATCCATCAAATACCATTGACCATTAATTTTTACTGAATTCTCAGTATGTAAATATTTTGTTTTACTTGTACAGTTCGTCGCCTCCAAGCCAACCAAATTGGCTAAAAGTTTGTAATTAGCCGAAAAGCCCTGGCACGTTGCAGAGCCCGATACAAGGCTATAGATGTGATATGCATCTTCATCATATTTTCCATCTGTAGGTGTAATTTTCGCCACCCACTCTAAACACCTCTGAGCCTTTGTCCAATCATCTGCATTTCTCCAATCAAATGAGTTAAGAAACTTCTTGACTTCCGCTGTTAAAGCATAATCAAATTCATCAGGATTAGCTTCGCCATGATATTCTCCAGTAAGGGCATTAACAAGATACCTTCTACTATATCCTATCGTTTTTCCTCTTTTAACGTCATAGTGCGTCTCTTTATTACTCCACATTCCTCTTGTTGTAACTGTGACATCTAATAGCCCAAATGCCTCTACATATCCCTTGAGTGGATAATTAGGATCGTAAGCATCTGTGTTTGTTGTCACACTACCCTGCGTCTGTACCACGCCATTTACCACCCATGCACCTGACGCATCTACCTGATAGCCATCTGGAGTTGTGGCGTTAGCAAGCATGTATCCATTTCCATTAAAGTAGTAACTCTTACCATCGATCCACTTCCAGGTATTTGTAGGATAAGCACCATTATCCTCTTGATACCACCAGCCTGTACTATTCTGCTGCCAGTTGCCCGCCATCGCATTCATGCTGCTACCCATAATCATAGACACTGCAAGTGCAGCAGTTATAAATTTCTTAAATCTTTTCATACATTCACCTCTCAGTTATTCTTAATATATTATAACTGATAGAGGTAAAATGACAACTACTTTTTGTTAAATCTTTCCATACGATTTTTGACACAGAAACATTTTTCTTTCATAACCACACAGGCTCGGAGACTCGTGACTTTAGTCATGAGATGAGAGCCGTACTCCTTTCTGTTAATAAACTCTTTGCCATTTCTAGTAATCTTAGTTTGTTACAATTTGCACTCGCATGAACTTTAGTCCCATTCAACATCCTTACATCGAAATATCCACTTGAACGCCTGCCAAACACAAAACATTCCTGATGATCGTATAAAACTTTATCAAATAACCGAAAACCATGTACTGCATATGGTGCTTTATTAGCTTTTCTAATACCACCTTTTAGTAGATTTGCTTTATGCAAGCTCCGGTTATTTTTACGTACAAACTTTTGAACATACCATGTATCCGTTCTTTTAGACTCCATATTTCCGGCAATACAACAAGCATCTGTCGCATGCGTTTTTTCCAATCCGTTCTGTATACGTGTGTTCTTTGTAAGATAACCGTATGTGAGAGATACATTGGGATATAATTCTTTCAGCTTGTTGTAAAAAGCCCAACGCATAATTCCCATGAAAGCAGCGTCTTTCAATGATTGCCCTCGCTTGATTTTAAGTTGTATCTCACCTTTATGATATTTATCGTGGCATGTTTCGCAAAGAGTTACCAGATTGCCTGGTGCATCACCGCCCGTCTTACGGCTTTCAATATGATGGACATTAAGAATTTTATATTGGGTTCCTCCATTTATGTATCCAAAGCTTAGGTTATAGTAGCTGACATTTTACGTATCAGTTTAGGACACAGGTAAGAGAGGATTTATATGCTCTGCTTTTCTGTGTTATATATAGTATGGGAAAATATTTATTAAATAAAATATCATGTTACTTATCTCAGCTCTGAACATTAAATATCTGAATCAAAGGTCATTCATCTCTTGCCATGTATACTCCCTTCTTAGCTCGATTAGATTTAAAAATCAATTCTGAATCAAACTCACTAATATGTTTTAATAGGTATTTTTCAAAAAAAGACAGTTGATATTGTTTACCCATATTCTTTGTAGATGTTTTCCAACACCACAAATATCCTTTTTTCATCCCATCTGATAAGAATATCGTCTTCACGCTTAAAAGTCGAATATGGGCTTATTAGAGTGGTCCTGCTGCCGTCTCTGACGCTGTCCTTGTCCCTGCTGCCAATTGCTTCCACTACTACTGTCTCTAGTTCCGTAGTTAACCTCAAAGTCAAAATCTCTGCTATATCTTTGTTCTTGTATTTACTACTGGCCTTATCTTTGTCTCTACAATAAAAAGCAGCTACTAAGGTCAGGAACAAGATCCTGATTTTCCTTAATAACTGAATAAAATAGAAATTATTATATATTCAATAGCTTTTTAATTTTATCTATCATGGATGAAGGTTTATTAGAATGTTCAATCCCTTGTTGTACTAACTTCTGATGTTCAGCAAGCTTTCTCTTTTTTTCTTCTTCAATCTCATCTAATTTCTCTTGTATATACTTATCATATTCTTCTATGACTGCTTCTATTTCTTTCTTACTCCCATTATAGTGCAAATACCCTGAATTTATTTTTTCAATATTTGGATTAAAAAAATCTCCAATATCTGTATATCTTTTCTTTTTCAATTGTTTTGGACACTTCAAATATGCAGGATCAGTTTCCATATCCGTAATATAAAAATTCAAACTCAGATTTTTTCCTAGCTTCTTATATGCCAATAAAGAGTCCGGCCAGTGGCCTTCTAAATAATCTGCAGTTGATAGAAATCCTGAAATGACAATAAAATTTCTTTGATTTTCATTACACATAGTAATTGCTTCTCTTAACAAATATATAAATATGGATTTTCCAATACCAGCATTGGTTGGTTCTGTTTTTATATCTGTAATATATATTTTAACAGCATCTTCAATTAGAGAAAATTTCACTACAAAATAAGCTGCCTTTTCCAAACAATCATATTTTACACAACCCTCCTCTTTTATCTTTATTACATCACAGTCATTCGAGAAAAAGGATGGTTTGGTTTGATGAAACTTTACAGTTTCACATTCTTTTTGCATCTAAACATCTCCTGATAATAATATTTCAATCATACTATTATAAAATAACACTTTTAAAGGAGTTCTACAATGACTAATTTAACTCTTGCAATAGATGTATATATTTCAAATATTAAATCAAATGACCCTAAAACAATGCTTTATGGTGGTGAAGGTTTGCTTTTTATCAGCGGGAAAGTTCCAATTAAGACAACTCACAAAAAAACATTGCATGTATTATCTCAGGAAGAAATAAAACAATTTTATGGAAGTAAAATCAAGTATATACCAAGTCATTATTTGCATATCGAAAACAACTTTTACTTAGACAGAGATGAGACATCAACTTTAGCTAATGAATTGAGTTTTCCAACACAACAACCAGGATATAAGTGGTATAATATTCGCTGGAAACATAACCTTTTAAATAATGACGTTATTCTTGATAGTAGCAATATTGAGAAAGACATTACTCTTGTAATAAAAAGGTTATATTCTGGAACAGCGGATTTTGCATGCTGCTCTTTTGAACCAGACTATATTGCTCAACCAACAAACCCAATTAGATATGCTTATTTAATTGATCATCTTAATCAAGAGTATATGTTATCTTCTTTGAAGATGCGGCAATATTGTGATTGGAAGAATATTCCTTATACATATATTTAGTTTTATGACAATCTTGTATTTACTTAGAAGATTATTTATTTCTACTTTATTCAGTTATCAATGTGCGAGGCACGAGTACATTCGGCTATGCTGCAAATCCAGTTTCACTGGAGTTCGAACCTCACTAAAGTGAGGTTGCAAGGAGCAAGTGTGACTTCAACTTCGTTCAGCCATTTTAACGTCTTGTGGAAAAATCGTCATCCTGCTGCCACCTGAAAGCTTTTTTTTTGCAATAAAAAATCAGCTATTAAGTAGAAGTAAGAACTTTCAATCTAATATTTATATAAATATCAAAAAAAATGTTACAAATTCAAATATTCTATACATACTGGTTTTATAAAGAAAAAACAGGAGGATTTAAAGATGGAAAGAAAAAATGTTTTTGCAAGAATTGCAATTGGTACTGTTCTTTTGAGCCTGATACAAAGGTTTCTATATTTCTTTGGTATAGATACTCGTGCAACTAAAATTGGATTCATTCGTCTTCTGGCTCTGGATATGGTGTTACTGCTCCCAATCCGTTTATTGCTCAAAAAAGTCGGAGTCAAGGTTTTCCAGTAAAATTTGCATCAGACTATTTACATTAATAATTAAAAAGGAGAATTTATATGTCTAAAATTTCAATCATAATACTACTTGTATGTTGCGTTGCAGTCTTAATCGGATTACATGCTTTTGCGAAGAAAAAGGGACCACAAGACGAATTATGCTTTTGGCTTATATTTAATATTGCTCTTATCTCTTTCTTACTCTGCGCTGCTTTAAAAGTTATCATGAATCATTAATTTAGTCAGAGTTGAAATCCCTTACATATTGTCTATAGATTCATATGAAAGTCTTTTAAAAAGCTGTGGTTGATTATAGTATAGTCTCCGCAGTTTTTTACATATTTAAATTCAAAGTTTTATTGCATTAACACAAGATCACTGACTAAAAGAATTTAAGCCATCAGATGCTATTAATCAAGTATTTTCTTTTAAAATCGTTACTTGCACATAGTTGGTATATTTGATATCATGTAACAAATGTTCTTGAATGCACACAGCGGTTTCAACAGGAATGAATTACAAGGCTATTTAAACCTGTATGCCTTTGTCATTA
>Ga0153920_1000284_pt1 | contig 20327 bp, 15 predicted proteins | sample TSNJ004MetaG_FD_104713 | JGI IMG/M metagenome (GOLD analysis project Ga0153920, IMG submission 104713) | Attine ant fungus gardens microbial communities from New Jersey, USA - TSNJ004 MetaG | ecosystem: Host-associated > Fungi > Mycelium > Unclassified | place: USA: New Jersey, Brendon T. Byrne...
GAGGCATTAACCGGGGCCCGTATCGAGCTTAGGGGAGGGGAGGCAATCGACAAGCAGGAAGCGGGTTGCCCGGAAGGAACCACGGTGGTGGTACGAAGCTTGTTTTTTAATACTCCCGCCCGGTTTAAATTTTTAAAAAAACCGGCAACAGAAGGCGGCTACATCTCCGACATGGTTGGAAAACTGGCCTTGGGTCATCCCGAAATAGGCTTTACCTATATAAATAACGGCTCCATATTACTGCAAACCAATGGTAAGGGCGAATTAAAGACGGCTATATTCCAGGTTTACGGAAAGGATATAGCCAAAAAGCTCATTCCGGTGGATTATGAGAAGGACGGCTTTCACATAGAAGGCTTCATAGGCCGGCCGGAAATTGCAAGGGGAAACAGGCTGCATGAAAGCTTTTTTTTAAACGGGCGTTTTATCAAAAGCGAAATACTGCGTCAGGCTGTTGAGGATGCTTATAAGACAAAGCTGATGGGCGGGAAATTCCCGTTTTTTGTGTTGCATCTCCTGGCGGCTCCGGATACTGTTGATGTTAATGTGCATCCTACAAAGCTGGAGGTTAGATTCAGTAAGGAGCTGGAGGTTTTTAACGCGGTACGGGAAGCTGTTGACTCCGCTCTCCGGGATGAAAATCTGATACCTGAAGCCAGGCTTGTGGAAAAAAACTACAGCCAGGTGGCAAATACAACTGTGTACGAGGCCCATAAGCAGCAGGAGCGCTTGCCGGATGTTACCTATACCTCACGTATTGTAAAGCCTTTACAGGTGGCGGAGGCCTTGCCGGCGTCAGCCTGGGAAAAGCAGCCGGAGGCCAAAAGGCTTAGTATAAAAGAGAAACTGAGAACTGCTTTAGACAACCCTATGGCGGATGAAGGCCAGAAGTCCCGGGAGATACCGGAGATGCCGGAGATGCCGGAGAACCAAGAGCTTGTGGATGACAAGCTGGAGGACACGCCGCCTTTTTTCCAGCATTACCGTATCGCAGGCCATATATTCCATACTTACTGGCTTGTGGAGCAGGAGTCATCGCTTTATCTCATTGACCAGCATGCCGCCCATGAACGTATCTATTATGAAGAGCTTTCCGAATTATATCAGAAGAAAAGAATTCCTTCACAGCGGTTGCTCCAGCCTATGGCTTTATCCCTTTCCCATAGCGAAAGGCTTATTTTGCAGGAAAACAGGGAGCTGCTTGAAGGCTTTGGTTTTGAGCTGGAGGAATTTGGAGAAGCTTCTTATGTACTGCGGTCAGTGCCTTTCATTTTCAACGGGCCTGCCAGTCCGGAATTTATCATTGAGATAATTGACAGGCTTTCATCCTTGGATACCAATCTGGAAAATATTTACCAATTAAGGGCAAATACTATAGCGGGTATATCCTGCAAGGCTGCGGTAAAGGCCAACGACCGGCTGACGGAAAGAGAAGCGGAAGCGCTTATAGAAAAGCTTTTAAAGCTTAAGGACCCCTTCACCTGTCCTCATGGCAGGCCTACTATTATTGAAATGACCAAGAGCGAAATAGAAAAAAAATTCGGCAGGATATGAAATTTGAGGATGCTTATGTTTGATATACAGGAATCGTTAAAAAATTTACCCCAGAAGCCTGGGGTTTATATAATGAAGAATTCGGCGGATAAAATTATTTATGTGGGTAAGGCCATTAACCTGAGGAACCGGGTGCGCCAGTATTTTCAGCCTTCTTCAGATGATATTCCGAAGGTCAGGAGTCTTCGGGCCAACATAGCCGAATTTGAATATATCGTTTGCGACAGCGAGCTGGAAGCTCTTATTTTAGAATGCAACCTGATAAAAAAGCATCGACCCAAATATAATATCCGGCTTAAGGATGATAAGGGTTACCCGTATATAAAGGTCACTGTCAATGAAATGTTTCCAAGAATATTTATGACCCGCAGCCATGTTAAGGACAAGGCAAAATATTACGGGCCTTATTCCAGCGCCATGGCCGTAAAGGAAACTATTGAGCTTATTCATAAGCTGTGGCCTCTTAGGCGTTGCTACAGAAAATTTCCTAATGAGCTGGGAAAGGGCAGGCCATGCCTTAATTATCATATAGGTCAGTGCAACGCTCCCTGTCAGAAAATCATATCCGAGGAAGCTTATGATGAAATGGTGCAGGAAGCTATGCAGTTTTTAAACGGCAAGCAGGACTTTATCTTAAAAAATATGGAAAAGCAGATGAAAGAGGCTTCCGAACAGCTGGAGTTTGAAAAAGCCGCCGAATACCGTGACAAGATAATTGCTATAGAAAAGCTGTCGGAAAAACAGAAGGTGGAAATGGATTCTCAGGATAACAGGGATATTATTGCCTTCGCCCGGAAAGGGGATGAAGCCCTGGTACAGGTGTTTTTCATCCGCGGCGGTAAAATGACAGGCCGGGAGCAATATATGCTTCAGGGAGTGGAAGGAGCGGAGCCTTCCGCGGTTTTGACGGAATTTTTAAAGCAGTTTTACGGAGAGACGGCCTTGGTGCCAAAAGAAATAGTTTTGGAAACCGATATAAACGACAGAGAAGTAATAGTAAATTGGCTTAGCGACCTTAGAGGCTCAAACGTTTCTCTGGTGGTGCCGCAAAAGGGAGATAAGCTTCGCATGGTGGAGCTGGCGCGCAAAAACGCGCTTTTGTCACTTGACCAGTTTGAGGATAAGCTGAAGCGGGAGTATGAAAGAACTATAGGAGCCTTGGCGCAGCTGCAGGAGGCAATGGAGCTTGATTTCACACTTGACCGCATTGAAGCCTATGATATTTCAAATATACAGGGCTTTGAATCCGTAGGATCCATGGTGGTTTTTGAAAAGGGCAGGCCCAGACGCAGCGATTATCGTAAATTTAAGATCAAAGAGGTTATAGGGCCGGACGATTACGCCAGCATCGAAGAAGTAATAAGACGGAGATTCACTCATTATTTGGAGGACAGGGAGCTGCCCGACGAGGGGAAGTTCGGAAGCCGGCCTGACATATTGATGATAGACGGCGGTAAGGGTCAGGTCAACTCAGCCTGCAAGGCCCTGGAAGCTATGGGGCTGGCCGATATCCAGGTGTGCGGCATGATAAAGGATGACCGCCACAGAACCAGAGGGATTATATACCAGGACAGGGAAATACTGCTTCCTGTAGCGTCGGAGGGCTTCAAGCTATTGACCAGGATACAGGACGAGGTGCATCGCTTTGCTATAGAATATCATCGGAAGCTCAGACAAAAAAGCCAGACCCATTCCAGGCTGGATGAAATAAAGGGAATAGGCGCGGCCAGACGCAAAGCGCTGATAAAGCATTTCGGGAGCGTGGAGGATATAAAACGGGCGGAAGTCGAAGACTTGTGCCAGGTAGAATCTATGAACACGCAAGCCGCCCAGGCGGTGTATGATTATTTTAGGGGGCGGGGGTGACCTCTATATCCCAAAACTCAAACAAATCCGCCATTTCGCCGCTGTCTATAAGGTGGGTTACCACCCTGTTCGTAAGCTCGGTAAGCCCGGAGTTGTCTTTCGCGGTGGCTACGCTGTACTCCTGGGCTTCGACCTCAAGGTAAGTGGCAGAGAAGCCCAAGGCTTCCTGATTCTCTCCGGAAATATTAAGGACACCGACTACTACGTCCAGCTCTCCGTTAATCAAAAGTTCTGAGGCGGTTTCCTCAGTGACGGTCTGAAACTGACACAGGCTTTGTTTTATAGCCGTTGGAACGGTTACGCGGAAAATTTCCGCGGCAATAAAGTGGGCAATATCCGTTTCCAAGCTTTCGCCGGTTTCGGGGTTCAGATAGCTGACGCCAACCTTAAGAGCGCCGGCATCTTTTATTTTCAGCAGGTCCTCGCTTTCCGGCTCTGGTTCCTCGCTTTTCAGCTCCGTTTCGTCGCTTCTCAGCTCTGATTCGTCATCTTCCGCAGAAGCTTCGGTATTTGCCGGAGGAGGGCTTTCCGTGCTTTTAGAAGCACAGGCGCTTAGTGTCAGCAGGAGAATAATTAAAAGAGATAACAGTTTCTTCATTTCTATCAGTTCCTTTCTTTATGTAATATAAATAGCGTTCAGTGTCATATTATAGCAAAATTGTCTCCAAATGTCATGTTGTTGCAGGAGGGAAAAAACAAAAAAAACTAAAGGTAAAAAACAACAAAGACGTTCAGAACAACATAAAAATTGTTCTGAACGCCTTTGTTTACTGAAATACAGCTAATTTCGCTCTTAAGCCTATAAATTTTCCGCTAATATCTTAACGGCGTCTTTTTTGATCATTACTTCTCCATGCTCCCATAAATAGTACAGGCTGATATAAGAAGACACATGCTTTTGGCCGTATTCATCCAGCATGCCTCCCAGCTCATGTAAATCTAATGAGACATAATCGTTATGTAGGACAAGATAGTACCGGTTATCTTCCTTAAATAACGAGCTTGAGCCTGTGAACAGATCCGCGAGGCGGCGGCTTGCGTCAGCGGCGTAATCCAACCTGTCGAAGGAGTAAATGGCCGTGTTTTGCTCTTCCGTTTCTTCAACTTTTTTCGGCTTGGCAGCTGTTCTGGAAGACTTAACAAATTCACTGGCTCTTGCCCATTCCTTTTTGAATGGAAGAAAGTCAAGCTTGTTATTGGCTTCGTCATCAGAAGATAATTTGGTTACTAAAATCATCATTGATTCTGTGGAAAGATTGACAGCCTCTATCATAATTGGGGAATTTTCTAATTCAAAACCGCATTGAACGGCAGCCTGGCTCATCATTTCCTGAAAAAAATCATGAGCTCTTTCGGACCCAAAAGCCAACTCGGACATATCTATATTACGGTCGCTTAAATCAGATCTGTTTATAAAAAACTTAACCTGTGTATCGCTTATTTTTTCGACTCGCACCTCTATCACTCCTTTATAATTGCAACAAAGCTTATTAGAGCGGTTACGTTTCGTTTATAGTCTTACATTAAGTATAATCCGTAACTGATTTACTGTAAAGAGGATTTTATTAACAAACATTACAATTTTACAACAAATTACTTATTTTTCAATTATAAACAGAATTAGAAGGCGTATATTTATTGACACTTTGGATGATAAATTATACAATGAAATCGCTTATATGTTTGTTTCTGATTGTAATAGAAATAGATAAAAGGAGGCGTATTACTTTGAGAGACGATACCACAGATAATCATGATAATAATGAAAAGGAACAAGAAAGAAACACAAAAATTCCAGGCAATACCTTGGATTACTATAACGAAGACTTGACGCGAAATGCTGTGCAGGGGCTTTTTACCCCAGGTGAGGCTCCAAGAAGGTCTGGAAAGAAAGATGCGATAGTAGCTGGCTATGATGAGGATAATTCATCATTAAAGCCTCCACCGCAAAGAAAAAGAAAGGCGGCGGCTTTACAGGATATAGATGACAAAATGGAAGAAAGGCCCGCGAGAACTGCGCGCAGAGAGCCGGCAAGACGTGAAGAAGACCCTATACCGAAAAGGCCTGCAAAGAGTGAAGAAGGATTTGCTCCGCAAAAGCCCATTGGCGTTGGCAGCCGAAATGAAAAAGTAGAGGACATAGATTACGACCGTTACCGTGTTCGTGATCGCTATCGTCCGCGGCCGGAAGAAAAAAAGGAACCTGCCGCGGGGGCGGGAACCAGAACGGTCAGCCGCGAAAGAGAGGAACAAAGACCACCTCAGAAGGTATCTCAAAGAGCGCCATATACAACCTTTAAAAGAGAACCTTATCGGGCTAAGCCATTAACTGCCGACAGCCCGGCGGATGAGTTGGACGATTATCAGGATGAATCGTTTCCCCTTAGCAGAGTTATTTTAATATCCGCGTCGGTTGTCGTGCTTATTATATTCGCGGCCTTGATTTTTAAAATCAATTCTACCAGTAAGAAATTAGATGAAGCCATTGCGAAGCTGGCGCCGTATGAAGAAAATGGCGATTATAATACTTTATCAATACAGCTTGATGCAGAAAGAAATAAGAATCAGGAATTACAGGCTCAGCTGGATGAATATAAATTAAGCGGCGTGGAGCCTGTAGACACCGAAAATTCTCAGGGTAGTACGGAAGAACAAAACAACGTGAGCAGCCAAGCCACCGGAGATGTTATTCATATCGTCATGGCTGGCGAGAGCTTATCAAAAATCAGCAGTAATTACTACGGAACTATACAGGGAGTGCAAAAAATAAAGGACGCAAATGGCCTTACCAGCGATAATCTTAATATTGGTCAAGAGCTGACTATTCCTGATGTACCGTCTGACGGACAATAATAACCGAAGTGGAGGATAGCAATGGATTTCAGTCAATTGACCGTTTTGCAGCTAAGAGAAGAAGCAAAAGCCCGCGGGCTTAAAAATATCGTTAGGTATAAAAAGGTTGATTTAATAAAATGGCTTAACGAATACCAAGATTTAATGGAGGATGCTCCCCGCTTGGGGGAGCATACCGTTGACGACTTTACAAAAGAAAGCATACCGGAGGAAGAACAACTGAAAGAGGAAGAAGAACTGAAAGAAGAAGAACCGAAAGAAGAACAGCTGAAAGAAGAAGATCCGAAAGAAGAAGACTCTTCCTTGGAAGAGGATGAGCCAAAGCAAGAACCGCAGCTCGAAGCTCCACCTGAAACAGCGGCGGCAAAGCCTAGTCGGCGCCCACAGAACAGGATGGAATCTTTAGACAGCGGTATACTGGCCAGTGGTGTATTGGAGGTCATGCCGGATGGATTTGGTTTTCTCAGAAAGGAAAATTATTTACCCGGCACAAAGGACAGCTACATCTCCCCGTCTCAAATCAGACGTTTCAATCTTAAGACAGGGGATTTTGTTGAAGGCAACATACGTATACCTAAAGAAAATGAAAAGTACAGCGCAATCCTATATGTAAAAGGCGTGAACGGAGATAACCCGGAAAAGGCCTCGAAAAGACCAAACTTTGAAGACCTTACGGCAATATTCCCTAAGGAAAAGCTTCGGCTGGAAACCGTTAAAAATGAGCTCTCTACCCGTCTAATAGATCTTATCGCTCCTATAGGCAAGGGGCAAAGAGGCATGATAGTGTCTCCTCCCAAGGCCGGCAAAACCGTTTTGCTGAAAAAAATCGCCAACTCCATACTTACAAACAGCCCCGATATTTATTTAATAGTTCTTTTAATTGATGAACGTCCGGAGGAAGTAACCGACATCCAAAGGTCAATTCGCGGTGAATACGTTGACGTGGTTTATTCCACCTTTGACGAGTTGCCTGAGCATCATAAAAGAGTGGCGGAGATGGTATTAGAAAGAGCAAAAAGACTGGTGGAGCAGGGGAAGGATGTGGTGATCCTTTTAGATAGCATTACCCGGCTTTCAAGAGCCTATAACCTTACAATACCATCCAGCGGACGTACGCTTTCCGGAGGATTGGATCCCTCGGCCCTTTACATGCCCAAAAAATTCTTCGGGGCGGCAAGAAATGTAGAAGAAGGCGGTTCACTTACAATATTGGCGACTGCCTTGATAGATACAGGCAGCAAAATGGACGATGTTATTTTCGAAGAATTTAAAGGTACAGGCAATATGGAGCTTGTACTAGACAGAAAGCTTTCGGAAAAACGTATCTTCCCGGCTATAGACATCCATAAATCCGGTACAAGAAGGGAAGAAGAGCTCTTAACGGAAAGAGAGCTGGACGCGGTCTACTCCATACGTAAAATGATGAGTCACGCTTCAACTGCCGATGTTACGGAAAAAATTACGGATATGCTGTATAAAACTAAAAATAACCAAGAGTTTATAGAAGGCATACCGTCTATAGATAAATTGAAGGATTAACGAGCAAGCAATTACAGATGAGAGAGGAGTGTTTTTGTGAAGCCAATTAAAGTAATAAGGATAGGAGCCGCGCTCCTTGCCGGCATTGTACTTATGTCCTCGGTGGTTTTAGCTGCCACATACAGCGACGTACCTAGTACTCATTGGGCTTACGCGGCAATATCCAGAGTTTCGGAAAGAGGCCTGATGCTGGGAGATATGAACGGGAACTTTAATCCGGACAGCAGTATCGACAAGTTTGATACGGCAAAAATACTGGCCCAGATGGCCGGATATAAGTATACTAACGTCAGTACGTCCGAAACCGAGTATTATAACAAAGCGTATGAGAAAAACAAAACCTTTCTGTCGCAGTACGCAGCCAGTTTTTCCAAATGGAATTCCACCGCGAACCGGGAAATTGCATTCTTGCTTGAAAAAGAGATTTTAACGGTGGAGGATCTGAATCAATTCGTTATACGTAAAAACGACGGCACAGAAGCGCTCCGAGCCTTATCCAGAGAAGAAGCCGCCGTATTCTTTGTACGTCTTATGGGCAAAAAATCAGAAGCCGTAGCATATACGGACTACTATGCATTTAAAGATGATTCTTCCATCAGTATCTCCTCAAAGCCCTATGTGTACTATTTAAGAGGTATGGGTGTAATATCAGGCGATCCGAACAATAATTACAACCCGAATTCGGCAGTTACACGAGCCGCGATGGCCGTGATGTGCAATGCCGTTCTTGATCTGTTAAATAATAACAATACAGGAACGGTTGGCACAGGCGCTTTGTCATCAACCAATACCGCGGCCAGTGTTAATAACGTAGCAACTATATCAGGCACTATTGACAAATACTTTGAAACCTTGAATGCCTTCCAGATAGACGATGGCGCGGGAAACAAAAGTATTTACAAGCTCTCTTCCTCAGTCAGCATCACTGTGGATGGCTTTTTAAAAACAGCTCAAGACTTGAAGACGGGAATGTCGATAATAGGAACAGTAAACAATAATGAGCTGGTTAGTATCAAAGCCCAGAGTATGGTTACTGTGGCTCCTTCGACTGTGGTACCTGTTACAAATACGGAATTATCAACAGTGGAGGGTACGGTTAAATCTATAAGTACAGCTTCCGCCACCGAAACTATAAGTGTTGAAGTCCTTACAATAAATCCTATAGGACAGGTTTTCTCAGAGGTGCGCTCTTATGCCGTTAATGATAACTGCTCTATTACAATGGACGGGGACGCTATTGATTTTACCGATATAACCATAGGGGCTATTGTCACGCTCAAGGTTTCGGGAAGCCAGGTTCACAGTATAAGCCTCCCGGCAAAGGATGTTGAAATAGAGAAAGGCACCCTTCTGGAAAAATCTTATATCACAACCACAGGCACACCGGTCCTTAAAATTCAGGATGAGGATGAAAAAATATATGAGTTAAGGGTCACAAATAATTCATATATTTTTAGAAAAGGAATAGGGGAGTGCGTATGGAGTGAGCTGCGAATCGGCGATAGCGTTTGGGTAGAGGCTGAATATGATGAAATAATCCGCGTCAATGCCACCGGCAAATCTTCTTCTGAAAATGTAAGGATTCAGGAAATACATATTACTATGGAGGGCGCATATATAGTTGGCAAGAGTCTATCAGACAACCAGGTGAAAACTTATAGTCTGATAATAAGTACGGTCGACCCTTATTCGCTTCAGGTTGGAAGCGTTGCGCAGCTGAATCTGGATAGCTGGGAGGTAGAAACTGTCAATATGGTAGAAAGCGCGGAATCCGGCTCGGTTACCGGTTATATCAAGAGCATACGCAGCTCATACTTTGTAATTCAGGATATTTCTTCCAACAAGGCCATAGAAGTGCAATTTAATAACGATACGGTTTTCGTAAATTCCATGACAGGAAAAAGAATTAGCTACAAGCAGCTTCAGGAGGATTCCAAGGTTTATGTAATTTATAGCTCGTCAAGTAGTTCTCTTGCAAAGACCGTTACCGTGCTGTCATAATAGCATATAAGAATGAGGGTGAACGAAGATGATTGCATACGGCAGGGGGCCTTCAACCCCTAAAAAAAAGATCGATGGAAAACGCAGGCCCCCTTCCGGCGGTAATTCAAACGGACTGCAAAAGAGTATTCGACGGATATATAAAAAAATACGGTCTGTAATAGCTCAGTTTGATTATGGAATGTATCTAGTTGCGGCCGCGGCAATAGTGTTAATAATTGTTGTCGGCTTTACCGTTTGGTTTTTTACTAACAAAAATGCTTATGATGTATATTTGGAAGGGAACAGGATAGGCTCTATCAAAAAGGCTGACGATATTACGGTTGAAAGTCTTAAAGAAGACACCGTGTCAAAAATAACCGAGCGGGCCGGAAGCAATGTTGAGGTAAAGGAGGAAATCGTTTTGACTCCTGTCCATGCCTCAAGTAAGGAGCTTGTGTCCAGAGATTATATCGTCAGCGAAATGAGTAAGAAGTTTACTTATAGGGTGGAAGCCGGAATAATCACCGTGGACGGTATAGAAATGGCTATAGTAAAAAGCGTTAACGACGCGAACGCTATTACAACTAACATAATAAGCCAGTTCTTGCAGGATGATTTTGATATTGTGGATAAGGGATTTGTGGAGGATGTGGTCATAAGCAGCCGTTACGTTGAAAAAGAAGACATCATTTCCTCCGATCAGGCTTATTCCGTTTTGACGGCCCATAAAGAGGCTGAGAGAACTTATACCGTAGTTAAAGGCGACACCATCTGGGGGATATGCGATAGCTTTGGCATAAGTCAGAATGATCTGGCGAGACTTAACCCAACGTTGGACTTTAGCCGCCCTTTAAGCATAGGAGCAGTTCTTAATTTAACTGTCGCGGTCCCTGTGTTGTCGGTGAAGACGGTTGCAAAGGAAACCTATACCGAGGTAGCCGAAGCTCCGGTGGAATACCTGTATAATCCTAATCAGCCAAAAAGCTATTCAAAGGTTATCCAACAGGGCAAGGACGGACAAAAAATAGTAACGTACCATAAAACCCGGGTAAACGGCTTTGAAGAGAGCAGAGAAGTAGTCGATACAGTTTACCCTGCGGATCCTGTATCACAAATAATTGAGATTGGTACGAAGTGATTATTCTAACTTCCCTTTAAAGAAGGCTGCGCTGCTTTTCCCGCTGGCCCTGTTGAATCTTTTTAAGTGAAACAGCAGCTCGTCGTCGTCCTTGCCGATGTAATTTATACCTTCCTGGCATGACAAGGCGGCGGAGTATTTCAGATCCTTCAGCACTTCATTTGATAAGTCGTTTATTATGCCGAAGGGGTATGTGTAGGCAGTAACCTTGATGCCTGTATTCTTCTTAAGAAGTTTTTTGAATTGTGTTGTATCCTCTTTAAAAAACTCCTTGTATTCCTCAGCTGTCTCGCTTTTAAGCTTCGCGGCTCCGATACGGCCTTTGGTATTGTGGAGATTATAGGAATGATTCTGTATCTCCACGCGTCCGGACTTATCCATTTCTTTGATTTGATCCCAGTTTACATAAGAATAATTAGCGTGCTGTTTTTTGCCGGTTTCATTTTCCGTGTATGATCCCACAATTGACAGCACCATTTTTGCGTTGTATTTTTCCATTAGAGGATAGGCATATACATAATTGTTATAATGTCCGTCGTCGAATGTCAGTATAACCGGCTTATCCGGCAGGGTAGTCCAAGGTATCTTTACAAAATCTATCAGATCCTCCATATTGATGAAGTTGTAGCCGTTATCAGATAAATACTTGATGTCATTCTCCAATTGCTGAGGGGAAACTATATATTTGCCGCTCTTGCTTTTTAATATGCTGTGATACATAATAATGGTAACAGGAACCTTTTCATTTTCGTCGCTTTGGAAAAACGTTTCAACCGCATTCATTCTGTTAATTACGGGCCTTATCCAAATAATTGTCGCGGCAGCGGATAAGACCAATATAAAAATAAATTCTTTCTTTATAAACTTGAACATATAAACATCACTCCAACTATATCTGTCTATAACTAACCTATGAGTATAATATTTATGCGAGGATAAATTTTAGTAGAACAATGATTGAAAGGAACTATTGTATGAATAAACAACACATTGAACAGACAATGCGAAGCCTGACGGGCTTGACCTGCTACCGGGGAATCCGGCGTGACCCAGTAATAATGAAGCTTGAGAAATATTTGCGAATTGTGCTGGAGGAAAAGTCTGAAACAGAATTGGCTGACGCATGTTTTGATTTTGTAAGCGAGCTTGTTGAGAAATCTGAGGCTTTGGGATTGAAGGGAAATGTATTTAGAGAATATCTGTGTCATTTATGCGTGTCCGACGTGAATGATTTTTCCTTATCAGTAGAACGCAGGCTTGATTATGAAGGCAAGACCTTGCATAAGCTTGCCTATGAAGACATGGAGCGGATTATTAGCTTAATGAGCTTGGATATAAAAAACATATTGGAGGCATTGGGCTGCAAGGTGAATCTTACGGACTATGAGCCGTGTATGCCCTTAGGAGATGACGGTTTACATAAAGTGGAACGATCTGAAACAGCCCGGGAGCTTATGGATGCCTTGATATGCCGTTACAGCCGGTTCGGCTGCGGGGATTTTGCCAGGTATCCCATGTATAAGTACGAGGAAGGCAGCGGAATAACGGCTGTCCTCAACTATGACAGGGTCCTGTTCTCAGAGCTTATAGGGTATGAGGTGCAGAAGAAGGCGCTTATATCTAATACGGAAGCCTTTTTAAACGGACATGAGGCCAATAACGTGTTGTTGGCCGGAGCCAGGGGAACGGGGAAATCCTCCTGCGTCAAGGCTTTGGCTAACGAGTTTTTTGAAAAGGGACTGCGGCTTATTGAGATATCGAAGGAGCAGCTTGCTTTTATGCCCTACATTTTGAAGGAGCTTGAAAAGAGGGGAAGATATTTTATTATTTTTATTGATGATTTATCTTTTGAGGAATTTGAAACCCAGTACAAATATATGAAGTCTCTGCTTGAAGGCGGGGTGGAAGCCCGGCCGGGTAATGTGCTTTTTTATGCTACAAGCAACCGCCGGCATATTGTAAAAGAAAAATGGAGCGACAAGGCTGACGCCGCGGGTAACGAGGAAGAGCTTCATTCCAGTGATACAATAAACGAAAAGCTTTCCCTGTCCGACAGGTTTGGCCTGACAATAACCTTCCCCAAGCCTAATCCGGATCAATATCTGGACATTGTAACCGGTTTGGTTAAGCAAAAAGACATAGAGGTGGAGCCGGAAGCTTTGAAAAAGCGCGCTTTACAGTGGGAGCTGAGTCAAAAAGGCAGATCCGGCCGAACAGCCAGACAGTTTGTAAGCCATTTGCTATGGGAATTGAGGAAAAAATGAAAAAATCCTACGTATATCTGATAATTTTATTTCTTACGGCGCTGGCAGCGCGGATATGGTGGATAAATTCGATCCCATCCGAGCCGGTATTTGATTTCAGCGCTTACTACGAAATAGCATGCAACATATATAATGGACAGGGTCATACCTACATGGGGAAGCCTATAGCTTTTCAGGGCATGGGCTACCCATATATGCTGGCGTTTTTCTTTACCCTGTTTGGGCGAAGCGATATATACTTTGCAAAATTGATAAATATTCCTTTTTCCATGGCTACGCTGGTCATGTGCTATTTTATTTTCAAAAAACTGCTTAAAAAGGAAGGGCTTGTGCTGGCGGCCTGCGCTATAACCGCTCTTTTGCCTAATTATATAGCTTATAACAACGTAATCGGCAACGAGGTTATTTTTACTTTTTTATTTACGGTTTTAGTATGGCTGCAGCTTGTGGAAATGAAGCCTGTGCCAAGGTGGCTTTTGATGGGGCTCGTATCCGGAATTGCCGCTCTAGTTAAGCCTTATTTTATAGCCTTTCCGGTTGTCATGGCCTTTACGGATTGGATGATCAAAAAGGATATGCGGGGCTCTGTTAAGCTTTTAGCGGTTACAGGATGTATAACGGCATTGATGATATCGCCCTGGGCTGTAAGAAATTACAAAGTATTCGGCAGGTTAATACCGGTTTCTTATAATTCAGGTTATGTGTTTTTTGTTAACAACAACCCTAATAATACCACAGGCTTATGGATGGAGCTTGAATCAGCGCTGGAAGGCTCGGATATTAAGGACGAGGCTCTCGCGGTTCTATCCGAAAAGAATGTAAAGCTGGCTCATGAGCTTGATCCCCTTTTAAGCGGAGCCGCCCGGAAATGGGCTTTTTCCAATCCTGTAGAATATTTCAAGCTGGGCTTTATGCGGCTTAATGAAATTTTCTTTTCTGGGGCCTGGGATATTAATAATTGGGCTATGAACGGCCTGACCGCGGTCACCCCGGAAGAAATAAGGTTCAAAAACACTATGGAGGCTATGTTTGATATAATAATATATGTGCTCTGTTCGTTTGGACTTGTTTATACTCTGACGTATCTGCCGCGCATCCTGCGAAATCTATTTAACAAGAAAAAACTACCCGGAACTGTGGTGGCAGTTGTGGATATAGGTTTTTTTGTAATGGTCTACTTCTTTTTTGAAGGGCAAGCCCGTTATAATTTTCCTCTTCTGTTTTTGTTCGCTGGGTTTTTTTGTCAACTTACTTGCGTGTTTATATCAGACTATGAATAATTATCTTTATTTTTTGACATGATTTTTCCTGTTTAGTATAATAAAAGTGAGAAAAATGGTAAATATATAATACAGAGCATAGAATATAAATACATACGAAAGGGTGTGTGAGAAATGAATAAGAAAATGTTTTCTGCATTGATTATGACATTTATGATACTTTTTACAGGCATGGGTTGGCAGCCTTTTGCAGCCTTTGCGGAAGCCGGGAGTATAGAAACCGGGAGTATAGAAACCGTAAGCGTTAGTAATAGAAGCTTTGCCGCGGTCACTTATAGCTCAACAACTCCGGCGTCGGTTTCCCTCACCAAGGTTGATTACAATGAGAATGAAGGTTATGTTACGGCCAGCGCCCGGGCTACCGGCTCTAATATCACAGGCAGGGGCTTTGTGTACTCCTATACCAACAACTCTCCGACTACAAGTAACAGCTACACAAGAAGCGTTTCCTCCGGCTCAGGCAACTACGAGGCTGAAATAAGGATCAATACTGACTATGATTACTGCTATATACGGGCTTACGCCACAAATAATAACGGCACTGTCTACAGCTCGACTGAAACAGTATATCTTTCATCAAGAAACAGACCAACGGTCAGAACTGTTTCTGTAAACGATGTTTATAACCGGGGCGCGGATATTACCATACGTGTCTCCAACCAGGGAGGATCGAAGATAACCAGCCGGGGAGTGGTATATTCCAGCTCATCCTCCGAGCCAACGCTAAGTAATTCCAGCAGTGTAACCGTCAGCGGCACTACCGGTGATGGAACCGTAAGCATTTCAAACCTTTCAACAAACACAAAGTATTATGTAAGAGCTTATGCTACCAATAGCTACGGCACCTCTTACGGTTCTACGCTGACATTTACCACAAAATCATCGAGCTCTTCCTCTACGTCCGAATATATTGATACCCAAAGCGTTACCAACATCACAGCCACATCAGCCCGGGCTTACGGCTACATTGACGAAGCTGAAACAAGCCGCGTACAGGAGCTGGGCTTTGTATATTCCACCAGCAGGACTTATCCTACCACCAGCGATAAAAAAGCCTACGATTCCACAAATACCAGAGGGCGCTACAGCATGACTATTACAGGGCTGTCCAGTAGCACTACCTATTACATGAGGGCTTACTACAAAACTTCAAACTATACCTACTATGGGGATGTAATCAAATTTACCACGCTTTCCGACACCATTGATAATTATACCGTTGCTATAACCTATATGACCTCGGACGGTGTAGTTGCCGGTTATCAAACTCTTTACGCGGCCTATGGGCAGAAGCTTACTTCCTCCAGTCTTAATATTCCAGAGGGCTACGTCCTTCTAAACGGCGGCTGGTCCTATGATGTTTTGGGCAGCGCGTCCATTAGCGTTACAGTCCTTAGTACCGCAAAGCAGGAGCATGCCTTTATGCCCAGCCGCGGCGGCTACCAATTTCAGCCTGAGGCTCCCCTCACCAGAGGAGAAGCGGCTCAAATACTTTACAATTTGGGTAACAAAAGCTTGAGAGCCAAAGACCCTATTGCTTTTAACGATATAAGCAATTCTATTTATGGAACCGCCATCAACTACGTTTCATCCAACGGCTATATGTCTGGCTATCCGGATGGCAGCTTCCGGCCTGAAGCTTTTATAACAAGAACGGAAATGGCAGTTGTACTTTGTAGTTTTTATGGATACAACGGTAACGCCGAATGCAATTTTACCGACATATCGCGAGAATATTGGGGCTATATTTTTATTGCAAGGTCTACCCAGGCAGGCTTGTTTTCGGGATATCCGGACGGAACCTTTAAGCCTGAAAACAATATCACACGGGCGGAGGTCTGCACGCTGTTCTGTAAAGCGGAAGGCCGGAGCCTTAACCCGTTAGGCGCGGCTGCTTTTGTGGATGTGAGCGCTGAACACTGGGCATACCGTTATGTAATGAATTCGGCTGTGCCGATATAAACTTAGTCTGCATCACTTAAAATCAGATCGCGTTATACCATGCTTCTCCATTTTTTTATATAGCGTAGTGCGGTGAATACCAAGGCTTATAGCTGTTTGCCTAAGGTTGCAATTATGTTTATTAATTGTTGTTATTAAAATTTCACGTTCGATTTCATCTAACATTGCATCCAACGGTTTGCCGCTGGCGCAAAAATTCTGAGTCAATGATGGCCCAATGATACTGTGCGGGATAATAAGATGGGTGATTTGTTCGTTATCGCTCAGCGTATAGCAGCGCTCAATTATATTTTTTAACTCCCGCACATTGCCGGGCCAAGAGTAATTAATCAAAATTTCTCTGGCTTTATCTGTTATCCGCACGTCCGTATGATATTTTTGATTTATTTCAGACAAAAATAAATCTATAAAAATACTGATATCTTCTTTTCGTTCGCGCAACGGCGGAATAGACAGCACAATTACATTTAAACGATAATACAAGTCCGCCCGAAACCGTTTTTCAGAAATTTCCTGTTCAAGCTTTCTATTGGTTGCCGCTATTATGCGGACATTGACCGAAATTGATTTTTCGCTGCCGACATGCTCAATCTCGCCCTCCTGAAGAGCGCGTAAAATTTTTGCCTGCATAGGCAAAGGCATATCTCCAATTTCATCTAAAAACAGTGTGCCGCCGTCAGCTAATTCAAATTTCCCTTTTTTACCGCCTTTTCGCGATCCTGTAAAAGCGCCCTCCTCATGCCCGAATAGTTCGGACTCAAGAAGGTCCGACGGTATGGCGGCGCAATTTATGCGAATAAAAGGTTTCGTCTTTCGGTTGCTGATATAATGAATAACATTAGCAAAAACTTCTTTACCGGTTCCTGTTTCTCCCGTGATCAATACAGGAAAATCGTTTTTGGCAGCGCGCAGCGCTGTTTTTTTTGCGTTTTGGATTATGGGGGCAGTCCCAACTATGCTTTTGAATGTGTACCTTTCTTGACCCAAACGGCTTACTTCATTTTTATAATAGGACAACTCATCGTAAGCGTTTTTGATTGCGGCGGAAAGCCTTAGTGTGCTGCGTACAAATTTTATTTGGCCTACTCCAGCAATCGGCACCCCATCTATAGAAACGTTAGCCCTATTAACAATGGAATAAGGCTCGCGGTCACGGTATTGCTTTTCTGAAACCTTATGCAGAACATTAACCTGAGTCACAAAGGTTGGATCATTGGCTGCTTTTACTAATTGTGAAGTTTCAATATAGTCCAGAACGGGCTTTCCAATTACCTGGTCTCGCTCCACACCGATATATTGGCAATATGCTTTATTAATATAAACGATATTACCATCAGTGTTTACGAATATAAAACCATCATCGGATGATTCCATGCAAATATGAAACGTCCATAAAAGGTGGTCAGGATTCATAATTTTTGAAATCGAATTTGTTTCTTTTATCATTATCTCTATTCCTTTCCTTTTCTGCAAAACCGTTTATGTAAACTAACTTTAGTATTGAAGTATTTTATCGACATTAATTCCTAGTGTCAATATTTATGCCGAAATACAAAGTGGATATCTATAGACATGTATACATTTTGCTGCATACGGTAGATATTTATGGCCTAAAAAAAGCCCTTATCCATTTAAAAAGACTGGAAATCCCGTTTAAAATCATCAAAATAGGTGGAAATATGATGAAAGAATTGGCACAAGTTTTGCTTATACAAAAACAGAAGCAGCTTCTGCATCAACGACTAATCGGCGACAGAGGAGGTTAATGTTTTCCTCGTTCGGTATATTGATAAGAAATAAAGAGAGGGTGATTGTTATATGAAGAAGCCAAGAGTTATAACGGCGGATGAGGCTGTAAAACTCATTGAGGATGGTTCAACCATTGCGACATGCAGTTTTTTCATGACCGGCGCGCCGGAGGAGATTTGGGAAAATATTGGTAAACGCTATGAACAGGAGCAACACCCGAAGGATTTGACATTGGTTTGGGCATCCGGCGTGGGAGACGGTTCTGACAGAGGATTTAACCATCTTTGTCATGAAGGTCAGATAAAAAGGGTGATGGGCGGTCATTTTGGACGCACCAGAAAGATGTATCCGCTGATCGCGGAAAATAAAATTGAAGCCTATAACATTCCGCAGGGCGCTATGTGTCAAATGTATAGAGCCGCGGCGGCCGGCACACCCTTTGCCATTACCCGGGTAGGATTAGGTACATTTGTAGATCCTGATTTTGGCGGCGGCCGGCTAAATGACGCAGCTAAAGAGGACATTGTCACCAAAATTGAAATAGACGGCGAACAGTTTTTGAAGTATAAAGCCCCTAAAATCGACTATGCCATCCTGCGCGGCACGGAAGCGGATGAAAACGGTAATATCAGCTTCCGAAAAGAAGCGCTCAGCTGGGAATCCCTTTCCGTTGCGACAGCGGCCAGAAACGCCGGCGGAAAAATTATTGTCCAGGTGGAGCAGATCGTAAAAAACGGCGCTATTGAACCAAAGGATGTAAAGATCCCTTGCATAATGGTGGACTATGTGGTAGTGGCCAGCGATCCTAAATACCAATGGATGACCCAGGGATGTGAATTTGACGAAGCGTATATCAGCAAACGTAAATACTATGTCCCCGCCAGGCAGCCGGCGCCTGATTGCACCACATTTACAATACGGGAAATTATCGGCCGCCGGGGAGCGATGGCTTTGGAGCCGGCCGACTATGTGCTTAATTTTGGCGTTGGCGTGCCGGAATCGGTAGCTGCCGTTATGAATTACGAAAACATCAACCAACATTTTATTTCTACCATTGAGCCGGGCATCATTGGCGGACTCGCCCAGGGCGGTACCGACTTCGGCAGTTCAAAATACCCGGAAGCCATTATTGACGAGCCATATCAGTTTGATTTTTATGACGGTGGCGGTATAGACTGCACCTTTTTGGGTCTGGCGGAAGTAAACGAAAAAGGCAGCATCAATGTCTCCCGTTTTGGTCCCAGCTCTCCGGGCTGCGGCGGCTTTATCAATATTTCCCAAAACGCTAAAAAGGTTGTTTTCTGCGGAAGCTTTACAGCTAAGGGATTAGAGATCAAGGTTGAAAATAAAAAGCTTAAAATTGTGAAGGAGGGGACACAAAAGAAATTTGTCAAAGAGCTTGGTCATTTAACCTTCAATGGCGAATATGAAGCTAAAAAGAACAAGAAGGTGCTTTATTTGACTGAGCGGGCAGTGTTTGAGCTGACAGAGAAGGGACTAATGTTAACGGAAATAGCGCCGGGAATTGATATGGAAAAGGACATCCTTGCCCATATGGAATTTAAGCCTTTGATTTCTGATCAATTAAAAATAATGGATGAGAGGATTTTTTCCAGCGAATCTCTTGAGCTGGCTCAAAAAATAGAAGGCAAATCATGATAATGGAGGCATTAATATGATTGAAACAAAAAATATGATCGTAAGAGACCCTTTGATCGACGGATTTTCCTATGACGAATTAAAAATTGGCGATACGGCGTTTTTCATGAAGACTGTAACAGAACATGATGTTTATACATTCGCTGGCGTAACCGGCGACTATAACCCGATACACATTAATAAACAAGCGGCCCAGGAAACCCGTTTCGCTTCACGAATTGGGCATGGCGCATTAACAGCCGGCTTTATATCCACAGCGCTGGGCACAAAAATGCCCGGGCAGGGATGCTTGTATCTGGGACAAAATTCAAAATTTATCCGTCCGGTTAAATTTGGCGATACTTTGACAGTTCGTCTGGAAGTAATAGGGAAGAATGACGAGAAGAAACGCGTAATAATCAAAACGGAAGTGTTTAATCAGAACGACGAACTGATATTGACCGGAGAGGCGGTTATGCTGCCTAAACCTTAAACAGGAAA
>Ga0153920_1000293_pt1 | contig 20084 bp, 17 predicted proteins | sample TSNJ004MetaG_FD_104713 | JGI IMG/M metagenome (GOLD analysis project Ga0153920, IMG submission 104713) | Attine ant fungus gardens microbial communities from New Jersey, USA - TSNJ004 MetaG | ecosystem: Host-associated > Fungi > Mycelium > Unclassified | place: USA: New Jersey, Brendon T. Byrne...
CGGCGCTGGCCGAATACGGCCGCAAGGTGCTGCTGGTGGACTTCGATCCCCAGGGTGCGCTGTCGGCCGGCTTCGGGATGAACCCGCACGAGCTGGACGTGACCGTCTACAACGTGCTGATGGAGCGCAACACCGGGATCCGCGACGCGATCCGCACCACCGAAGTGGCGAACATCGACCTGCTGCCGGCGAACATCGACCTGTCCGCCGCCGAGGTGCAGCTGGTCAACGAGGTCGCCCGCGAGCAGGCCCTGGAACGGGCGCTGCGCGAGGTGATCGACGACTACGACGTGGTGCTCATCGACTGCCAGCCCTCCCTGGGGCTGCTGACCATCAACGCGCTGACCGCCGCGCACGGGGTGATCATCCCGCTGACCGCCGAGTTCTTCGCGCTGCGTGCGGTGGCGCTGCTGATGGAGACCATCGACAAGGTCAAGGACCGGCTGAACCAGATGCTGGAGGTCGACGGGGTGCTGGCCACCATGTACGACGCCCGCACGCTGCACAGCCGCGAGGTCATCGGCCGGCTGGACGAGGCGTTCGGGGAGAAGCTGTTTGAAACCGTGATCAAGCGCACCATCAAGTTCGCCGATGCGAACGTGGCCGCCGAACCGATCACCTCCTACGCCTCGAACCACCCCGGCGCCGAGTCCTACCGCAACCTGGCCAAGGAACTGATCTACCGCGGCGGCGCCCCGTAATGACCGCCACGCTCACGCATGCGCCAGCCGGCGACGAGCGGAGTCAGGAGCCCGCCGCCGGCGGCAGCGGGTTCCACCTGGAGCTGGCCAACTTCAACGGGCCGTTCGACGTGCTGCTGCACCTGATCACCAAGCGCGAGCTGGACATCACCGAGGTGGCGCTCGCCGAGGTCACCGACGAATTCATCGCCTACCTGCGCGCCCTGCAGGCCCAGCCCGGCGACGGGCTGAAGATGCTGGATGAGACCACCGAATTTCTGGTGGTCGCCTCCACCCTGCTGGACCTGAAGGCCGCCCGGCTGCTGCCGCGGGGGGAAATGGCCGACGACGAGGACTTCGAACTGCTTGAGGCCCGGGACCTGCTCTTCGCCCGGTTGCTGCAGTACAAGGCGTTCAAGGAGGCGGCCGCGGTGCTGGGCGACCACTACGACGCCGAATCCGCGCACATTCCGCGCGACGTGCCCCTGGAGCCGCACTTCGCGGCGCTGCTGCCCGAACTGATCTTCAACATCACCCCGCAGCAGTTCGCCCAGATCGCCCGCCAGGGTCTGGCCCCGAAACCCGAGCCGGAGACCGAAGTGGGGATCTCCCACCTGCACGGGGCGAATGTCACGATTGGCCAGGAAGCCGAGACCATGCACCGGATGCTCACCGAGCGCGGCAGCCTGGACTTCACCCAGCTGGTGGCCGACGCCGAAAGCCAGCTGGTGGTCGTGGTGCGCTTTCTGGCGCTGCTGGAAATGTTCCGGCAGAAGGCGATCAGCTTCCGGCAGCCGGCTCCGCTGGCGCCCCTGGTGGTGCAGCTGACCCAGGACGGTGAGCTGGACGCCGCGGCCATGGAGGATGACTACACCGGCACCGCAGCCGGGGACAATACCGACCCCCGGGACAACGCCAAACCCGGAAACACCAAGCCGACCCAGGGCGCGATGCCCGATGACGCCACGTCCGCCGGTGGTGCCGGGCGCGCGCCGCAGGAGTCGCTGGAGCCGGTCCATGGATGAGCCGGCCGCGATCGACCAGCTGCCCGGCGGGCTGCCCGCGGGCCTGGAGGCGGTGCTGATGGTCGCCGATCAGCCCGTGTCAGAACAGCGTTTGGCGCAGATCTTCGAGGTTTCGGAGATCCGTATCACTCAGGCCCTTCGGGCGCTGGCAAGCGAGTATGATAGTAGGGATCGTCCGCGCGGATTCGAACTTCGACGCGTCGCCTCCGGGTGGCGCATCTATTCGCGTCGCGATTATGCCGATTTCGTCTCCAGCTATGTTCTCGATGGGCAAACAGCGCGCCTGAGCCAGGCGGCCCTGGAAACCCTGGCTGTCATCGCCTACCGACAGCCGGTCTCACGTGGACGGATATCGGCGATTCGAGGGGTCAACGTCGACTCGGTGGTGCGCACACTGCTGAACCGGGGGTTGATCGCGCACTATCCGGAAGTGGGCGACGGCGGAGCAGCGCTCTACCAGACCACGGAGTACTTCCTGGAGCGGCTGGGCCTGTCCAGCCTGGATGAGCTGCCGCCCCTGTCCCCGCACCTGCCCGGTGTCGCGGACCTCGAATCGCTGGATTCGGCAACCTTCGACGACTAGGTCAACGCCCCGGTGCCGTTGCCCCTGGTCGCGATGCGCCGCCACCTGGGCGGGGCAGCAGCACGTGCAACGCAAGAGCAAAGGGAAGATTCGACATGAACAAGGGTTCATCCACCCCCCGCAACCCGCGTGGGGGCCGGAACCGGTCCCAGTCCGGCGGCAAGCCGACCGGCGGCAACCAGTTTGGCGCCCGTTCCGGGGGCAAGTTCTCCGGCAAGCCCGGCGCCTCCGGCAAGCCCGGCGGCAAGCCGGCAGCCCGGCAGGGGGCCGGACGCAGCAAGAACGAGTCGGCCGCCCCGCGCAAGAACGCCGAACGCGCCTACGGCAAGGACCCGTACAACCGCACCATCAAGGGCGACTACGCCCGCCCCACCCAGCGTGCCAGGGCCGCCGCCCGCGCCGAGGCGCAGAACCGCCGCGCCGCCCAGGGTGAATCCACCGAGGGCGTGCGCCTGCAGAAGGTGATGGCCAACGCCGGGGTCGCCTCCCGCCGCGCCTGCGAGGAAATGATCACCGAGGGCCGCGTTGAGGTCAACGGGGAACTGGTGGTCGAACTCGGTGCCCGGGTGAACCCGGAACGCGACGTGATCCACGTCGACGGGATGCGGGTGCAGGTGAACACCGCCCACAAGTACTACGTCTTCAACAAGCCCAAGCACGTGGTCTCCACCATGGAGGACCCCGAGGGCCGCCGCACCATCAGCGACTACTTCAAGAACGAGCACACCAACCAGCGGCTCTACCATGTGGGCCGGCTGGACTACAAGACCGAGGGCCTGCTGATCCTGACCAACGACGGGGAGCTGGCCAACCGGCTGCAGCACCCGAAGTACGAGGTCCCCAAGACCTACCTGGTGCAGGTCGACGGCCCGCTGGCCAAGGGCGTGAGCAACAAGCTGCGCGAGGGCGTGAAGCTGGAGGACGGCTGGGCCTCGGTGGACGAGTTCCGCATCATCGACATGACCCCCACCCGGGTCATGGTCGAGGTCACCCTGCACTCCGGGCGCAACCGGATCGTGCGCCGGATGTTCGACGCGGTCGGCCACCCGGTGCAGCGCCTGGTGCGCGTGTCCATCGGCCCGATCCAGCTCGGTGACCAGAAGCAGGGCACCATCCGGCCGCTGGGCAAGCAGGAAGTTGGCCACCTGATGGCCATGGTCGGGCTCTAGGACGATTCGAGGCGTCCCACCGGCCGGCAGCGCCCGCCCGGCGGGACGTGCAGGCAGGATTGGACAAGCGGAACTAGGAACATGAACACTTCGCATCTCGCCGGCCCGGTGCTGGTGATCGGAACCGGGCTGCTGGGCACCAGCGTCGGGCTGGGGCTGCGCGCCAAGGGCGTGGGCGTCTACCTGCGCGACATTTCCCCCTCGGCCGCCGGGGTCGCCCAGGACATCGGCGCGGGCACCATCCTGCAGGCCGGGCAGCGCATCGCCCCGGAACTGGTGGTCATCGGCGCGCCGCCTGATGTCACCGCGGACCTGGTGGCCCAGGCGCTGCTGGAGTTCCCGACGGCGGTCGTGGTGGACATCGCCAGCGTGAAGGGTTCGATCCTGCGCGCGCTGCAGACCGATGCGCGCCTGGACGCGGCTGCCCGCTCCCGCTATGTGGGCACCCACCCGATGGCCGGGCGGGAAAAGTCCGGTCCGGCCGCCGCCCGCGGCGCGCTGTTCACCTCCATGCCGTGGGTGATCTGCGCGCACCCGGGCAGCTCGGCGCGCGCGGTGAAGACCGCCGAATCGCTGGCCATCGACCTGGGCGCGGTGATGCACCGCATGGGCACCACCGAGCACGACGAGTCGGTCGCGCTGATCAGCCACTTCCCGCAGGCCGCGAGCTCGATGATCGCCTCCCGGCTGCTCAACGCCCCGGCCCACCAGCTGGGGCTGGCCGGCAACGGGCTGCGCGACACCACCCGCATCGCCGCCAGCGACGAGAAGCTGTGGATTCAGATCTTCTCGCACAACGCCCAGGCGCTGATCCCGATCCTGGGGGCCATGAAGGATGACCTGGACCGGCTGATCACCACCCTGGAAAACCCGCAGGGCCCCGGCGCGCTGCTGGACCTGTCCCAGCTGATGACCGAGGGCAACGCCGGGCATGCGCGCATCCCCGGCAAGCACGGCGCCCCGCCGCAGGCCTTCGCGCTGGTCACCGTCGTGGTCGATGACCGGCCCGGGCAGATCGCCCAGCTGCTGAACGAGATCGGGGCGGCCGGGATCAACCTGGAGGACCTGCGCATGGAGCACTCCGCCGGACACCAGGTGGGCCTGGTGGACGTTTCGGTGCTGCCGGGACGGCGCGATGAACTGATCAACGTATTGACGCACAACGGATGGAAGGTAGTGCAGTGAGCAGCAACGAACACCTGGTGATCGCGATCGACGGGCCCAGCGGATCGGGCAAGTCCTCGGTCTCCAAGGCCGTGGCCCGCACCCTGAAGGCCGCCTACCTGGACACCGGGGCCATGTACCGGGCGGTGACCTACGCGGTGCTGGCCTGCGGGGCGGACCTTTCCGACGCGGCCGCCGTCGCCCAGGCGGTGCGCGAGGCGGACCTGCAGATCTCCACCGACCCGGACGCCGAACTGGTGGTGATCGCCGGGCAGGACGTGACCACCGCGATCCGCGAACCGCGCATCACCGAAAACGTTTCGGCCGTGGCCACCAACCTGGACGCGCGCGCCGAACTGGTCCGCCGCCAGCGCGAGATCATCGCCGCCCACCCGCGCATCGTCGCCGAGGGCCGGGACATCACCACCGTGGTCGCCCCGCAGGCCCCGGCCAGGATCCTGCTCACCGCCTCCGAGGAGGCCCGGATGCGCCGGCGTGGGCTGGAGCTAGGCGGCACCCAGAGCCAGGAGCAGCTGGCCACCCAGGTGCTGGCCCGGGACAAGAAGGACTCCACCGTGGTGAACTTCACCCAGGCCGCCGACGGGGTGATCACCGTGGACTCCTCGGACCTGGATTTCGAGCAGACCGTCGCCGCGGTGCTTGACGCGGCCGGCTTCGGACGCGAAGACTAGCCACAACGGCGCCGCCGGTCCCACCGGCCGCACCCCCCGCTGCGGGGCCCGGCATCCGGTGGCGGGGCCGCCGCAGACCGGCGCCCCGACACAGACTTAACCGACCTTCCGGCCGCTGTCGTGAGACAACCGGCTGGCCGTTCATTGCCTTGAAAGGGAAGATCATGAGCGAGAAACACCTGTCCGACGAAGACTACATCCCGGTCGGCGACGACGACATCGTCCAGCGGCTGGACGCGCTCAGCGACGAGGAAGCCGAACAGCGGGCCGAAGCGCTGCGCGCCGGGCTGGCCGAATACGACCTGGACGATGAGGACGCGGCCCTGCTGGCCGGGCTGGGCATGGAGGAAGACGAGGACGCCGAGATCGGCATCCCTCCGGTGCTGGCCGTCATCGGGCGCCCGAACGTGGGCAAGTCCACCCTGGTCAACCGCATCCTGGGGCGCCGCGAGGCGGTCGTGGAGGACGTGCCGGGGGTGACCCGGGACCGGGTCGCCTACGACGCCGAATGGGAGGGGCGCGCCTTCTCCCTGGTGGACACCGGCGGCTGGGAGCACGACGCGAAGGGCATCCACGCCTCGGTCGCCGAGCAGGCCGAGATCGCCGCGGACGTCGCGGACGTGATCCTGTTCGTGGTCGACACCCATGTGGGGGCGACCGCCACCGACGAGGCCGTGGTCAAGATGCTGCGCCGCAAGGGCAAGCCGGTGTTCCTGGTGGCCAACAAGGTCGATGACTTCAATCAGGAGGCCGAGGCCGCGATGCTGTGGGGCCTGGGCTTCGGCCAGCCCTGGCCGGTCTCCGCCCTGCACGGACGCGGCACCGCGGACCTGCTGGACGCGGTGATGGAGAAGATGCCGCAGTACTCCGCCTTTGGCGGGGTTATCCCGCGCGGCGGACCGCGGCGCATCGCGCTGATCGGCCGGCCGAACGTGGGCAAGAGCTCGCTGCTGAACAAGCTCGCCGGCGCCGAGCGCGTCGTGGTGGACAACTACGCCGGCACTACCCGTGACCCGGTGGACGAACTGGTCGAGCTGGGCGGGGAAGTGTGGCGGTTCGTGGACACCGCCGGCATCCGCCGCCGCCAGCACATGGCCGTCGGGTCGGACTACTACGCCTCACTGCGCACCCAGGCCGCCCTGGAAAAGGCGGAGGTCGCGGTGATCCTGCTGGCCGCCGACGAAGTGGTCTCCGAACAGGACGTGCGCATCATCCAGATGGCGATCGAGGCCGGGCGGGCCATGGTGGTGGTGTTCAACAAGTGGGACAACCTCGATGAGGACCGCCGTCACTACCTGGAGCAGGAAATCGAGCGTGACCTTGCGCATATCAACTGGGCACCGCGGGTGAACATTTCTGCGCTGACCGGCTGGCACAAGGACAAGCTGGTCCCGGCGCTGAACACCGCGCTGGAGTCGTGGGACAAGCGCATCCCCACCGGCAAGCTCAACGCCTTTCTGGGCGAGCTGGTGGCCGCCCACCCGCACCCGGTGCGCGGGGGCAAGCAGCCGCGCATCCTGTTCGGCACCCAGGCCTCCTCGCGTCCGCCGCGCTTCGTGCTGTTCACCACCGGTTTCCTGGATCCGGGCTACCGCCGGTTCATCGCCCGCCGGCTGCGGGAAACCTTCGGGTTCGAAGGTTCGCCGATCGAGGTCTCGATGCGCATCCGCGAACGCCGGGGACGCAAGTCCTAGAGTTCTCGATTCGATCCCGCACCCGAATGTGGTGTAGGGTTATCTAGGAGCTTTTCGCAGGTGGCACCGTCGCTTTTCGAAGTGGGGGAGAACGGCTGCGAAAGCATTTCGGGCTATGGCGCAGCTTGGTAGCGCGCCTGACTGGGGGTCAGGAGGCCGTGGGTTCGAATCCCGCTAGCCCGACCAACGCTCAAGGGCGGAAACCATCTGGTTTCCGCCCTTGACTGGTTTTTGGGCCCCTTCCCGCGCGATTTTTTCACCGCCCGCCAGGGGCATGGTTTTGTGAACTCCGGACGGTCATCGCATCCTGGCATGCCCCCCGCAGCGAGGTCACCGGCGTGTGGCGCGCCACATTGTTCCGGGCCAGGGTTTTCGTCGGCGGGTTGGCCCTGCCGGCGTTGTCCCTCACCGCGGACCGCCAGGGACTTCAGGTCCCGCACCGCGTAGCGCAGGTGTTCGTATTCCTCATCCAGGAGCACCCGCAGTACCGCCCCAACGCTGAGCATGACGCTGTGCTCTGCGTCCCAGGGGTGGCGGCGTGCTGCCTGCAGCGACTGCGCGTCCTGGACCAGCAGGAAATCGCGCACCTGCTGCTGGCGTTCGGCGCGCACCTGCAGCACCCGTGAGAAGTCCGGATTCGATTCGCTGAACACCGACTCGTCATAGCCATCCAGCGCGTACTCGTGGTTCGGCACTCCGATCGGATGGTAGGGATGCTCCTCACCGAAGATGCAGCCGCGCAACCAGGTGTCGGCGGCCATCACCAGGTGGCGCAGCGTCTGGGCGAAGGGCCATTCCCCGTCCACGCTCAGATCCTGCGTCCCGGCGGGCAGCTCATCCAGCGTACGGCAGGCGGCCGCCCAGTGGGCGCTGACCGCATCCCAGGACTGGAGTAGTTCTGCGCCGTGGTGCGAGCCGCGCAGCTCTCGCCCCGGGAGCCGGCGGTTCAGTTGCTGCTCCACGAACCCGGTGACCTCCACGTCGTTGAGGAACACGCCCTGACTCCCGGCACTGAACCAGGTGCCGTCGATGCGTGCGCCGCCCAGTTCAACGGCGCTCATCCGCACCTCGCCCAGGTCGCAGCGGGTGAACCTGGCCCGACGCAGGTCGGCATCGGTGAAGTGCGCCTGCGGCAGCTGCCCACAGGGGCCCAAGCTCCTCGCGTCGTCCATTTGGCACCCCCACCGTCTGCTCTGCGCCGGTGGGGACATTCTGCCACGACGGTTTGACCGGCACCAGGAAAAACCGCAGACGGGCCGGTCGGCCAGCCATGTGCGCGCCGGGAATTTCTGCCGATCCGCCACGTGGCGGGGTGATTTGTTCTAGGCTGGGGCCAACGGCACAATGCGCCGCCGGGCGGTGAAGGAGTGATGCGCAATGACCACGTTGTTTCTCACTGGAGGCGGGCTGCCGGGATGGATTTGGGACCAGGTGCGCGCCTATGTGCGCGAAGGCACCGAGGTGGTGCAGTTTCCCGACGGCACCGGGACCCTAAAGGAGCACGCCCAGCTGGTCATCGAGGCCATGCCTCCGGGGGAGGAGCAGGTGACGTTGGTGGCCCACTCGGTGTCGGCGACCGTGGCTGCCCAGGTCGCGTCCATGGTGCCGCGGCGCCTGGACGGGGTGCTGCTGATTTCCTCGCTGCTGCCCCCGCGCGGAAAGTCCCTGGTCGATGTGCTGCCGCTGGTCGGACCCAAGCTCGTTGCGCCACAGCTGGTGAAGAGCGGGCTGAAACTCAGTGAGCGCAGAATTCGGGCGATGCTGCCCGGCGTGGCCGAGGTCGTGATCGACAAGCTGCTGCGTGAGATGGGCGCGTTCTCCGGGCAGGTGCTGGCCGACGCGACCGGCGAACCGCAGTGGCCCGCCCGCCGCGGCTACGTGCTCACCACCCAGGACACCGCGGTGCCGGCGGGAATGCAGTCGCGGGTGGCCAAGCGTTTTGATGCGACCATTTACCAGCTGGAGACCGGCCACCTGCCGATGCTCACCAAGGCCCGCGAGCTGGCGCGCATCATCGAGCGGTTCAACTCCTAGGCGGCGGGGTCGACACCCGCTAGCGTCCGGCAGCCTCCAGCGGATTCCCCGGTAACGCGGCGCGTCCCGGCTGCGGCCGCGGGGGCACAAGGGGAGTGCCGGCACCGCCCTCAGTGGCCGTCCCGGTGGCTGCGCCTCCGGCTGCTGTAACGGCCATGACGGTACTGCGTCCCTTATCTCCCTTCGGCAACCGTCCTTGACGGAGGGTGGCCAGAACCTACGGCGGAACCGGATGGGGCTCCTGGGTTGGTCGAAGAACCTGTTGCTGCGCGACGCATTGACCAACCATGTCTCACCGAGGCCCTGCCCAGTTCGCGCAGGCGCTCGCCGAGTATCGGGAGGGTGATTGCCCCGCACCGCGAGGACTGTTCCACCGTATGCCGCGCGAACCTATCCGCAGCCCCGGAGGGCACGTTGGTGGCCTCCGGCGCGGTAGGGCTGGCAAAGCGAGAGTTTCGAAGAGGGTAACGAAACCGGTGGCGCACAGCAAAGATTGAGGTGTTGTCTGCGCCTCCTGGGCTTGTGTCAGCACTCACAGGCACTTATAGTGGTTGTGCGATATGCGAATATGACGTTCGATAATCGAACAACTCTGATCTTAGGTTTTGCTTTCACAAAGCAGTGAGGAAGAACTGTGCAGTTTCACCACAACGGATACGTATCGACCGATCCGCGCGTCCAGCCGGCCGCCGGGCTGGGCCTGAACCGGCCCGAGGAGCTGCCGGACCACATGGACGTGCTGATCGTCGGTTCCGGTCCCGCCGGCATGATCACCGCCGCGCAGCTGGCCCAGTTCCCGAACGTCAGCACCCGCATCATCGACCGCCGTCCCGGACGCCTGGCGATTGGGCAGGCCGATGGCATCCAGGCCCGCAGCGTGGAGACCTTCCAGGCCTTCGGCTTCGCCGAGCGGATCACCGCCGAGGCCTACTGGATTACGGAGATGAACTTCTGGTCCCCGGATCCGCAGAACCCGAAGAACATCGTGCGCACCGACCGCACCATGGATGACCCGCACGGCATCAGCGAGTTCAAGCACCTGATCGTGAACCAGGCGCGCGTGCTGGACTACTTCGCCGAGTACGCGAAGAACTCCCCGGGGCGTATCACCCCGGACTACGGCTACGACTTCAAGTCGCTGACCGTCGAGGAGGGCCAGGAGTACCCGGTGCGCGCCGTGCTGGAGTACACCGATGGGCCGAAGCAGGGCACCGAACGCGTGGTGCGCGCCAAGTACGTTGTCGGCTCCGACGGCGCCCGCTCGAAGGTGCGCCGCTCCATCGGCGCCAGCCTCTCCGGGGACCAGGCCTTCCACGCCTGGGGCGTGATGGACACCCTGGCCGTGACGGACTTCCCGGACATCCGCATCAAGTGCGCCATCCAGTCCAAGGCCGGCTCGATCCTGCTGATCCCGCGTGAGGGCGGAAACCTCTTCCGGCTCTACGTGGACCTGGGCGAGGTGCCGCACGATGACAACGGCAAGATCCGCCAGACCAGCCTGGAGGAGATCATCGACCACGCACAGCAGATCCTGCACCCCTACACCCTGGATGTGAAGGACGTGGCCTGGCACAGCGTGTACGAGGTCGGCCACCGACTCACCGACCGCTTCGACGACGTGCTGGTCGATGAGATCGGCACCCGGGAGCCGCGCGTGTTCATTACCGGCGATGCCTGCCACACCCACTCGGCCAAGGCCGGGCAGGGCATGAACGTGTCGATGCAGGACGGCTTCAACCTGGCCTGGAAACTGGGGCACGTGCTCTCGGGGCTCGCCCCGGAGGAGCTGCTGCGCACCTACTCCGCCGAGCGCCAGGTGATCGCGAAGAACCTCATCGACTTCGACAAGGAATGGTCGACCCTGATGGCCAAGAAGCCCGAGGAGTTCGAGGACCCGAAGTTCCTCTCGGACTTCTACGTGCGCACCGCCGAGTTCCCGGCCGGCTTCATGACCGAATACCAGCCCTCGATCCTCACCGGAGAGGCCGACCACCAGCAGCTGGCCGCCGGCTACCCGATCGGCAAGCGCTTCAAATCCGCGATGGTCATGCGCTGCGGGGACACCAACCCGGTGCACCTGGGACACCACCACCGGGCCGACGGGCGCTGGCGCATCTACGTGTTCGCCGACGTCGCCGCCCCGGGCGCCGACTCGTCGACCACCGCGTTGGCGCAGTGGCTGCGCGAGTCGCCCGACTCCCCGGTGGTGAAGTACACCCCGGCCGGCGCGGACATCGACTCGCTGTTCGACATCAAGGTCGTCTACCAGCAGTCCTACCATGACTTCGAAATCACCGACGCCCCGAAGATCTTCCTGCCGAACAACGGCAAGTTCGGTTTGACCGACTACGAGAAGGTCTACGCCGCGAAGGCCGATGACGATATCTTCGAGACCCGGCAGATCAGCCGCGATGGCGCCATCGTGGTAGTCCGCCCGGACCAGTACGTCTCGCACGTGCTGCCGCTGACGGCCACCGATGAACTGGCCGCCTACTTTGAGCCGCTGCTGAAGGCGACCGACGCGGTCGCCACGGCTTAGCGCTCACCCGCGCACGGTCTCGGTGCGCTGCCCACGGGGCCGGAACCTGCCAGTTAGCGGCAAGGTCCGGCCCCGTTGGCCTTCCCCGGCCATCCCCGGCTGTTGGGGCCCGGTCCGCGGGAATTCCGGGACGGGCCCGGGGGTTATGCCTAGGACGCAGGCAGTCTTTCGCGCCAGCGGCGCCCAGTGCCCATGGTGGGCGAAGGGACCTGGCGGAAGCTGGTCGGATAGAAGTACGAGGAGAGGCGCGTGGAGAAGTTCGAATTCAATCTGCAGCAGGTCAGCCAGGGCGATGAGGTGTGCGTGGACGGGGTCTGCTTCGTGCCGCCGGCCCAACCCGCCGGTCAGGACGGCGACGGGCTAAAGCCGCAGTCCGGGAGCAGCGACTCCTAGTCCAGCTGGGAGCAGAGATAATCGCGCAGCACCAGCGCGTGGTTGGCCTCTTCATTCTTCGCCGCATACAGCAGCGTGACCTTCTCCTGGGCAGCGAAGGTCTCCAAGAACTCGTCAACCCGGGGGTTTTGATCCAATTCCTGCCGGTAGTGCTCGGCGAACTCGGCAAAATGCTGCGGGTCGTGGTTCCAGCCCTTGCGCAGGTCACTGGAAGGGGCCAAGGACTTCGCCCACTGGTCGATGTGCGCGTCGACCTTTGTCATCCCGCGCGGCCAGAGCCGGTCCACCAGCACCCGGTAGCCGTCGGAATCGGCCGGTGCCTCGTAAATCCTCTTAACCTGCAGTTCGCTCATGCCTGTGCTCCTTTCGTGCTCCGTGCCTATGGCCGCCCGTCGGCGGGATCCTCCGGCTCGGCAGTGCGTTCGGGGACACCGGTGGAATCAGAGTCCCCGGGCACCGGGTCCGGGTCGATGCTCGTCGCACCGGACGGGTTCGCCGCGAGCTGGCCCTTGAGCTGCTTCAGTCGGCGGCCGCGGCCGCGATACAGCGTCCAGCCGATCACCCCGGCCACAAAAATCACCGCCGCGGCGATCGCCCCGGTCAGCGACGCTCCACCAAACCAGGTCGCCCCGGTGTCCAGAATCCGGCGAGCCTTGAGCGCCGCGTCGGAGGAATTCAAAAAGATCCCCAGCGTCAGCCAGTTCGGGGCGGCCAGCAGGATCGCGACCACCAGGATCGCCAGGCGCCCCCTCCAATGCAGTTTGCGGATCCGCATCTGCCAGGCGACCACCAGCGGCACCAAGGTGAAGATGAAGCCCAGTGAAAGCCCGGCGATCCATCCGCCACTGGCGGTCCCGTCGTTTTGCGAAACGATGCGCGTCGCCCACCACACCGGCAGGAACAAGGTCGCGAACAGGTAGAGCAGGAACGCCACCGCGACCCCGACCGCAATCAGGATGGCGCGCCGCTTCCAGCCGTTGCCGCCGGCGCTGTCCGGGCTGGGGTGACGTTCAGGATTTGGTGTCGGTTCGGTGAGATCTGACATATTCGAATCATCGCACGGATCGGTGCCTCAGCGTAGGACAAATATCGCCTTGTTTGTTATCGATTGCATGTTGAGTAGGCTAATCTGTAAGGAGTTGGGGGAGTTGCCACCAGCTGACGTTGAACCACCTTGTCTTCGGCGTCCCAGCCGCAGGCGCACAGTATTCGGGAGGACATCTCATGTCTGACAAAGGGCCGACCCACTCGCACTCCGAGTCTGCCTCGGAGACCACGAGCATTGCGCTGCCCACCCAGAGCCGGCCTTCCGAACCCTCGGTGATCTACACGCTCAGCGAAGATGAACGTCGCGCCGTGGCGGCCCTGCCCGAGGGGTCGGCGCTGCTGATCGCCCACACCGGCCCGAACCAGGGGGCCCGCTTCCTGCTGGACAAGGACAAGAACGTGGCCGGGCGGCACCCGAACGCGGACATCTTCCTGGACGACGTCACCGTCTCCCGCCGCCACGCGGCCTTCGAGCGCGAGGGCACCGGCTACCGGCTGAACGACATCGGCTCGCTGAACGGCACCTACATCAACGGGGACCGGGTGGACAGCGTCCTGCTGGCCAACGGTGTGCAGGTGCAGATCGGAAAGTTCCGGCTGAACTTCTACCAGAGCGTTCCGGCGTAAAATCGAAACAGCAGTAAGACTTCACGGATCCGGCCGCGGCCGGAATCCAGCGACGTAACCGAGGTGTGGACCCTTTGCCGATGTTTGATGCAGCACGAAGCCAGCGGATCGAGGCGGTACGCCCCGAGTCACCCCGGGCTGCGGCGTTAAACATCGGCGAGGTGCTCGCCGAGCTGAAGCGGGAATTCCCGCAGGTCACCGCGTCCAAGATCCGCTTCCTGGAGGACAAGGGACTGATCATCCCGCAGCGCACCGCAGCCGGGTACCGCAAGTACACCGCGGCTGACGTGAACCGGCTGCGTTTCATCCTCTCCGTTCAGCGCGACCAGTACCTGCCGCTGAAGGTGATCAAGGACCACCTGGATGCGATGGACCGCGGGGAAACCCCGGACACCCTGCCCGGCGGCGCCCCGAACGCGCCGCAGCTGGTGAGCAACCAGATGGGCGAGCAGGTCGAGAACCGCACCCGCCCGCTGTCGATGGCCGAACTGCAGGGCATGACCGGGGCCAGCGCCGACCTGGTCAAGCAGCTGATCAGTTTTGGGCTGATCGAGGCCGAGGGCGGGCTGTTCGACGCGCACAGCGTGCAGGTCACCCAGTCCGCGGTCAACCTGGCCAGCCATGGGGTCGAGCCGCGCCACCTGCGCCAGTTCCGGCTCGCAGCCGAACGCGAATACTCGCTGATCGACACGATCGTGGGGGCCGACGCCAAGCGCCAGGAAGTCTCCGCCCGGGCCCGCGCCGCCGAGGAGGCGCGCAACATTGCCGAGCAGTGCCTGAAACTGCATGATGCCTTGGTGCAGCGTGCTATTTCCCATTTGGATCGCTAGTCTGGTCACAAGCGTTTCGCACCCAACATGCAAAGGGGGAACGTGAATGTTGGAACTAGAATTCGCCGGGATCCGGATCCAGTTGCCCTCCAACCAGCCCCTGCTGCTGTTGAAGCATCCCGAACGCAACCTCTATCTTCCGCTGTGGATCGGCGCGCCCGAGGCCTCGGCCATCGCCATGTCCGAACAGGGGCTGACCCCGCCGCGGCCCATGACCCACGACCTGATGATCAACGTCTTCGAGGCGCTGAAGGTGCAGCTGGACCGGGTGGAAATCGTCTCGGTCGACAACGCCATCTTCACCGCGGATCTGGTGCTCTCCAACGGAGTGCGGGTCGACTCGCGTTCCTCCGATGCGGTGGCGCTGGCGGTGCGCGCCCAATGCCCGATCATGTGCACCGAGGAAGTGCTGCAGACCGCCGGCGTCGTGATCGAAACCTCCACCGAGGAGGAGCCCCCGGAGGAGCAGATGCGCGAGTTCCGGGAGTTCTTGGACAACATCGATCCCGAAGACTTCAGCTAGGGGCCGCCGGTGGGCAAATGTGCAGGGCGACACGCCCTCAAGTAATAGTTGAAGGTCTTTGACCTAACCCCGATATCGCCGTACCGTCAAATCATAGGGATTTGCCATTCGATTCTGGAAACGGGCTATCATCACTCGCGCGTTGCAACCAGCGATACCGTCCCTGCCGAATGTGAATGCGCTAGATGCAAGGAGTAATTGGATGGACTCTCGGGATACCGGCCCACAACAACGGGCTCCTGGTGAAGTGCAACGCTCCACGACCCAGGGATTGCTGTTCACCGACGATCTGCCGCAGCTGGATGAACACGCCGGCTACCGCGGCCCGATCGTCTGCAAGGCTGCGGGGATCACCTACCGCCAGCTCGACTACTGGGCCCGTACCGGCCTGGTTGAACCCGGCGTGCGCGGGGCCAAGGGCTCGGGCTCGCAGCGGCTGTACTCCTTCCGCGACATCCTGGTGCTCAAGGTCGTCAAGCGCCTGCTGGACACCGGGGTATCGCTGCAGCAGATCCGCACCGCCGTCTCCCACCTGCGTGAACGCGGGGTGGAGGACCTGGCGCAGATCACCCTGATGAGCGATGGAGCCTCGGTGTACGAATGCACCAGCGCCGATGAGGTCATCGACCTGGTCCAGGCCGGGCAGGGAGTCTTCGGGATTGCCGTGGGCCGGGTGTGGCGCGAGGTCGAGGGATCGCTCGCCCAGCTGCCCAGCGAAAACTCCGCCGAAGCGCACCCGCACGATGAACTCGCCGCGCGGCGCGTAGCCAAGGCCGCCAAGCTCAACGCCGGCTAAACGGCCCAGAAGGTCGGGCCGATTCCGGGTGTGCCGGGGCCCTGGGGTGTCGTCGTATCATGCGCTGTAGGACTGGCGCTAAAACCCCGGGGGACCGGGGCGAACAAAACTTCAGATACTGAAAAAGGACCACCATTCGGTGGTCCTTTTTCAGTCTGCGCTGCCGGTGGCCTCCGGTGGCATGGCTGCCTGAGCCGTGGCTGCCTGTGGGTTGTTCCCTGGGCCTGCGCGTGGTGAGCCTAGGCGGGCTGAGCCGTCTTGTCGGTGGCCATGATTTCCTTCAGCAGCCCATCGAACTGGGACACGATCGGCCCGGTGGACTTGCTCGGCCACTGATGCAACGAGTAGGCCGCGCCCTGGATCTGCTGCCATTCGGGGTGCTCGGGAATCTCCGGGGTGAGCATCGAGTCGCCGAACATCTGGCGCATCTCGTTCAGCCGAAAGGTGTGCTCGGCCGAATCCTTGCGCACACGGTTGGCCACGACCTTGATCGGCCCCAGGGTGGGGGCAAATTCCTTGCGGAACAGCTCCAGGGCACGCTGGGTCCGTTCGGTACCGGCCACGGAGAACAGGCTGGGCTCGGCCACCAGCAGCAACTGGTCCGAGGCGCTCCAGGCCATGCGGGTCAGCCCGTTGAGCGAGGGCGGGCAGTCGATGAGCACCAACTGGTAACCCGAAGTGCGGCTGAGCAGCTGGGTCAGGCGGCGCAGGTCGCGGGTGCGCAGGTCCGGACGGTCGTAGATGCCGGTGTAGGCATCGCCCACGGCCACATCGAGCACGGGGATGCGGGTGCGGGACTTCTTCTCGGCGGCCTTGGACTGCCAGGAGCTGGCGGCGACATTGTCCTGCAGGCGGGCGCGGCGCACGTTCTTCAGCATCTGCCCGATGGTCTGCTTGTCCTCGGCCCGAACGCCCAAACCGGTGCTGGCATCAGCATGCGGGTCCAGATCGATGACGAGGGTGGGGATGCCGGCGGCGAGTGCGGCCGAGGCAAGACCGAGGGTCACCGAGGTCTTTCCTACGCCACCCTTGAGGCTGCTGATGCTCACTACGTGCACGGAACAGACCACGCCTTTCACTGTTCTCCGATTGAAGGTACCGCGGGACTTAATCTCTAATTATCATAGTCGGCTCGAGTCGAAATCCCCGAGTTCGCAACGTCGGTTTTTGCTCTTTATCACGATACCCCGCTTTATAACCACTGACCGGAACATAACGCTGTGGTCAGACCACAAGACGAAATGTTTGGTCAACGTGCCTGCCGTCACTGTAGGGTGTGGAATTAGGTGCTCGACAACGAGCCACTTCCGACGCCCTGCGCCGACGACGATGCCGGGTAGGTCTTGCTGTACCCAGCTGCCTGCTCCCGTACCGTCTGCGACGCGACGAATCGATGTAGGAACACCATGTTTGAAAAAATCTTGGTTGCCAACCGCGGCGAGATCGCCATCCGCGCGTTCCGCGCCGCCAATGAACTCGAGGCAAAAACCGTTGCCGTCTACCCCTACGAGGACCGCAACTCGATCCACCGGCAGAAGGCCGATGAGTCCTACCGGATTGGCGAAGAAGGCCACCCGGTCCGTGCCTACCTGGATGTAGACGAGGTGATCCGCGTCGCCAAGGAAGCCGGTGCGGACGCGATCTACCCGGGTTACGGGTTCATGAGTGAAAATCCCGAGCTCTCCCGGGCTGCGAAGGAAAATGGCATCAAGTTCATCGGCCCCTCCGCCGACGTGCTGGAGCTGGCCGGCAACAAGGTCGCCGCGCTGAAGGCCGCCCGCGAGGCCGGCATCCCGGTGCTGGCCTCCACCGAGCCGAGCGACGACGTGGACTGGCTGACCGGTCAGGCGGAGAAGATCGGCTTCCCGCTGTTCGTCAAGGCCGTGGCCGGCGGCGGCGGACGCGGCATGCGCCGGGTGGACCAGCGCGAGGACCTGAACGACGCGCTGAACGCGGCCATGCGCGAGGCCGGCACCGCATTCGGGGACCCGACCGTGTTCCTGGAACAGGCCGTGCTGCGCCCACGGCACATCGAGGTGCAGATCCTGGCCGATGAGCACGGCAACGTCGTTCACCTGCACGAGCGCGACTGCTCGCTGCAGCGCCGCCACCAGAAGGTCGTGGAGATCGCCCCGGCCCCGAACCTGGACGATTCGATCCGCCAGGCGCTGTACCGCGACGCGGTCAAGTTCGCCACCGCCCTGGGCTACCAGAACGCCGGCACCGTCGAATTCCTGGTCGACACCGTGGGCGAGCGCGCCGGGCAGCACGTGTTCATCGAGATGAACCCGCGCATCCAGGTCGAGCATACGGTCACCGAGGAAGTTACCGACATCGACCTGGTGCAGGCACAGATGCGCATCGCCGCCGGGGCCACCCTGGAGGAGCTGGGCATCCGCCAGGAGGAGATCAAGGTCCGCGGCTGGGCGCTGCAGTCGCGCATCACCACCGAGGACCCGGCCAACGGTTTCCGTCCGGATGTGGGCACCATCACCGTGTACCGTTCGGCCGGCGGCTCCGGGGTGCGCCTGGATGGCGGCACCGTCTACACCGGCGCGGAAATTTCCCCGCACTTCGACTCGATGCTGGTCAAGCTGACCTGCCGCGGCCGGGACTTCGCCACCGCGGTGGCCCGCGCCCGCCGCGCCCTGGCCGAGTTCCGCATCCGCGGGGTGGCCACCAACATCTCCTTCATCCAGAACGTGCTGGCCGATCCGCAGTTCCTGGCCGGCAACGTGGCCACCGACTTCATCGACAAGCGCCCCGAGCTACTCACCGCCAACCAGTCGCAGGACCGCGGCACCAAGGCGCTGAACTACCTGGCCGCGGTGACCGTGAACCAGCCCAACGGCCCGCGCATCGAGGGCATCGACCCGCGCAAGAAGCTTCCGGCGTTCCCGGGAGACAAGGCCAGCGAGCCGGAGCGTTCACCCTTTGACGGGCCCTCGCAGACCGTGCAGCCGCCGGCCGGCTGGCGCCAGGTGCTGCTGGAGAAGGGCCCGCAGGGCTTTGCCAAGGCGCTGCGCGAGTCCACCGCGGTGGGGGTCACCGACACCACCTTCCGCGACGCCCACCAGTCGCTGCTGGCCACCCGGGTGCGCACCCGCGACCTGCTGCACGCCGCACCGGCCTACGCCCACGTGGTCCCGCAGCTGTTCTCCATGGAGGTCTGGGGCGGGGCGACCTACGACGTCTCACTGCGCTTCCTGGGCGAGGACCCGTGGAAGCGCCTGGAGCTGCTGCGCGCCGAGCTGCCCAACATCCCTCTGCAGATGCTGCTGCGCGGACGCAACACCGTGGGCTACACCCCGTACCCCACCCAGGTGACCGACGCATTCGTCGCCGAGGCCGCCAAGAGCGGGATCGACATCTTCCGCATCTTCGACGCGCTGAACGATATCGACCAGATGGCCCCGGCCATCAAGGCCGTGCGCGCCACCGGCACCGCGGTGGCCGAGGTGGCCCTGTGCTACACCGGCAACCTGCTGGACGCCAACGAGAAGCTCTACACGCTGGAGTACTACCTGGAACTGGCGCAGAAGATCGTTGACGCCGGGGCCCACATCCTGGCGATCAAGGACATGGCTGGGCTGCTGCGCCCGGCCGCGGCGAAGCTGCTGGTCTCCGCGCTGCGTGAGCGCTTCGACCTGCCAGTGCACCTGCACACCCACGACACCTCCGGCGGGCAGCTGGCCACCTTGATGGCCGCCGTGGACGCCGGGGTGGACGCGGTCGACGTGGCCAGCGCCGCGATGGCCGGCACCACCTCCCAGCCCTCGGCCTCCGCCCTGGTCGCCGCGCTGGAGAACACCGAACGCGACACCGGCCTCTCGCTGGACGCGGTCGCCTCCCTGGAACCGTACTGGGAAGCGGTGCGTGCCATGTACAAGCCGTTCGAGTCCGGGCTGCCGGCCCCGACCGGGCGCGTCTACCAGCACGAGATCCCCGGCGGGCAGCTGTCCAACCTGCGCCAGCAGGCGATCGCCCTGGGCCTGGGGGAGCGCTTCGAGGCGATCGAGTCGATGTACGCCTCGGTCAACGCGATGCTCGGCAACCTGGTGAAGGTCACCCCCTCCTCCAAGGTGGTCGGCGACCTGGCCCTGCAGCTGGTTGGCTCCGGGGTGGCGGCCGACGAGTTCGAGGCCAACCCGCAGAACTACGACATCCCCGACTCGGTGATCCAGTTCCTCTCCGGGGAGCTGGGGGACCCTCCGGGCGGCTGGCCCGAACCGTTCCGCACCAAGGCCCTGCAGGGGCGCACCGTGCGTCCGCGCGTGGAGGACCTGGA
>Ga0153920_1000295_pt1 | contig 20042 bp, 17 predicted proteins | sample TSNJ004MetaG_FD_104713 | JGI IMG/M metagenome (GOLD analysis project Ga0153920, IMG submission 104713) | Attine ant fungus gardens microbial communities from New Jersey, USA - TSNJ004 MetaG | ecosystem: Host-associated > Fungi > Mycelium > Unclassified | place: USA: New Jersey, Brendon T. Byrne...
ACGAGTTGCAGGACAAAGAATTATGAAATCCTCGCCTAGTTCCTGTCTGATACTTTTTGTTTCTTCTGCGTTAGCTACAACGCCGTCTAAACCGCTCTCTTTTGCAATTTTTGCAAGCCTTAGCGAATAATTTTCAATATTTTGGCTTACGCATAATTCTTCCGTTAATGTTTTTTGCCCGAAACTCGATAGCAAGGTAACACCCAGGATTGTCGGGGGTTCAATTTCCAAAGATTTTGCGGCGGCGCATGATGCTTTAACAACAGATGCTGTCATTTTTGAACCGCCTTGAATATGAATGTTAAAAAACTTTATACCTTGTTTTACTAAATTAATTGAAGCTTTCTGAACTGCATGCGGAATATCATGGAATTTACAATCATAATAACATTTACCGCCGAGTTGTTCTATTAATTTTACAGCTTCATGACCATAGTTAACAATAAGAGGCAGTCCTACTTTAAAGTAACCTACATAATCTCTTAATTCCTCTACTAATTCTCCGGCTTCTTCCAATGTATCAACATCTAAAGCTAAAATTATTCTATCTTTTGCATTATAAGGTTTATCCATATTTAGTTAATTTAACACTTAGAAAAAATAAAATCAATACCTTTTGTAAATACGCCGGATGTCTAGTTTTTAAATACACCGGGGTTTCTTTTTATATATCTTTCGTATTGCACAGGTCCGCTATAGCCAAGCATTATACCAAGCATGAAGTCTTTTTCCGGAGAAAGCAGGTTCAAACGCGGATCAAAAGTCGAAACAATTTTTATACAATCTTCGTTTCCGAAAAATACATTTATATTTTTTTCGCCGACTTTATGAATCACATACGGAATATTTTCTTTTTGCAGCCTTGCCTCAATTTCGGGTCTGTATATTGCTTTTTCAGTTGTAAGAACAAGATTACGCATACCTTTTTTGTATTCATATATATGGTGTTTAAATACTCTCAAGTCATTATGCTGCTGCATTAAATCAATTTCATTATGACTAAAATTAGCGGACTTAGGCGATATTTGGTTTACGTGCCCTTTAAAAACGGGATAATTATAACTTATATTGGAAATTCTCATAGTTGACTACCTTAATATGTGCTTTACAACAAATATGTTAGGTTAAGCTAACATATTTGTCAAGTAATATTTTTTCTTTAACTAATCTACTTTTCCGCTAAAATTTCTTCTCTAATATCTTCGGGTATCTCAGGGATTGCTTTATTCATTTTAACGCCTAACTCGGTAATTTTATCAATACTGCTCAATACACCGCCGCGGCCGCTTAATTTTATTAATGCATCATTCATAAAATCACGGACTTTTAATAAATCTTTCAACATATCAGAGAATTTATCCAACATTTTTGTACAAATCTCAGATATTTCTTTTGCATTTTTATTTTGTCTGTCAACAACATGGAATGAATTAATAATCTTTAATGCGGCAAGCAATGTTGACGGAGAAACAGGCATTACACCGTTTTTCCAGGCAAAATCCCACAACATACAATCTTCGCAAAATATAAGCGAATAACAGCTTTCAATAGGAATAAACATCAACACATAATCCGGAGAACCGCTATCTTGCGAATAATCTCTTTTTGCAAGCCCGTTTATATGCGCTTTAGTCGAATCAATAAATTGTCTCAGATGAATTTGTTTTTCAGACTCATCTTCTGCATTCATATATCCGTCCCAACTTGCAAAAGAGGTCTTGCTATCTATGAATATTTTTCTGTTTTCAGGCAGAAAAATCGCCGCATCCGGTCTGCCTTCCGCAGTGCCTTTTTGAACTGTATATTCTTCATCTTTACGCAATCCGGAAGCCTCTAAAACTCTTTCCAAAACTATTTCGCCCCAGCGTCCTGAGGTTCTATTATCAGATTTCATAACATTTACCAGAGAATTAGTATCCTGTGAAATCTTGTTGCCGGCTTCCAAAAACGATTTTATATTCATATCAAATCGTGTAAAATTTTCAGTTTCTATTTTAAAGTTTTCTTCGGTACGTTTTTCAAAGTCTTCAATCCGTTCTCTAAAACGTTTGAAAAATTCTTCAAGTTTTTCTTTATTATGTTCAGTAAGTTCCGATGAACTTTCTTTTAAAATTTTATTTGCCGTATTCTCAAAATACAACTGCATTTGTTCATTCATAATTTCTTTAGATGATTTTGCATTTTTATTTATTATTAAAAACGGAATAAATACCGCTATCGCTCCTATAAAAAACCCGCCTAAAAATATTACAATTTCCATATTATACCCCCATATTCCAAAATTTCTTCTTTTAAAGTATTTGTTTCCACAATTATACCATGATTGAACTAGTTTAAAAATATTATTTAAATATACGGCTAAAAAAATCAATCATGCGGTCACATGACACGAAGAGCATGGTCTAGAGCATGATTGAGACAGAATATCAATCTAAAGATGTACGACAATTTATCAAACCAACATGCCTCGAATATCAATCAAGGCATGGATGAAAAGCACCCTCCAAAAATTGTAGTATTTATAGTGTAGGAAATAAAAGTTTTAATTTAAAAACTTACTTAGTAACATAAGGGGAGAAACGATGAGAGAGTTTAAAAGAAGATCAAGAGTATTATTAATCGACGACAACACTGACCACTTAAGAGGGGTTAAAGAGCTTATTAATTTAGAGAACAGCTTTGAAGTTGTCGGAGCAACTACAAGCGCAAATATCGGGATTAATCTCGTAAAAAAATATCGTCCCGATCTTATTCTTATGGATATAAATATGCCTGAAAAAGATGGTCTTCAAGCTATACAGGAAATAGAAAAATTAGAACTAGGCACAAAAATTATTGCTCTAAGCGGTTATGATGATGCAGACTTGATTTTCAGAGCTATGAAAATAGGCGCTAAAGGATATGTATTAAAAACTATGGCTTCAGCTCAATTAATCCATGCTATGGATGAGGTTGCAGCAGGAAAAGTTTATCTTCCTACAGCTCTTACATCAAGATTCTTCGAATATTTCCAACGCTCTTTCAAAGAAGAAACAAGCGTATCTTCAGAAGAAAATTTATTGGTTTACTTAACATCGCGTGAAGAAGAAGTTTTGGATTTATTAACCCAGGGTAATAACTACAAAGGGATTGCAGGTAAATTATTTATATCAGAAACTACTGTTAAGACTCACGTAAACAATATATTCCAAAAATTACAGGTGAATGACAGAACACAAGCTGTACTTTATGCTTTAAATAACGGATTTGCGAACAAAAGAAGAGCAAAATTGGCAGTGTAGCGGATTGCAAGCAGTTATAATCTGAAAGACATTTTTAAAAGGTTCGGCAATTTGGCTGAACCTTTATATTTGCCAATGTAAAAGTAAAAAGGAGAGATCCCTATGAATAAACAAAATATGGATATTATATTTGAACAATCCAGATATATTGCGCATGAAATTAGAAATCATTTGTCTATATGCGAGTTATATACAGAGATTATCAAAAAACATTCTGATAACGGAAAAACTAAAAATGAATCTATTGATAACGCGCTGAAATGTATAAAAAAATCTCTTAAAATTATGGGGAATTCTCTTTTAGACTTGAAATCACTGAATAATCTAAAAGTGGAAGATCATGATCTTAAAACCGTTATTAATGAGGGAGTTAATCTTTCAAAGATATACAGCCATGACAAAGATATTGAAATAACGGCACATATTAATGAAACTGCGTTAATAAAAATAGATGAGAACAAATTCTTGGCATGTATAGTGAATATAATTAAAAATGCTATAGAAGCAATCGAAAATAAAGGCAAGATTAAAGTCATTACCCGGATAAAGAATAACATCGCATCTATTAAAATATTAAACAACGGAAAGCCGATTTCTAAAGAGAATCAGAATCAAATATTTAAAGAAGGATATACAACAAAACTTACAGGCAGTGGATTAGGGCTGTATATATGTAGAAATAATTTGGCAATGCAAAATGCTGAATTACGATTGAATAAATCGGATAAAGAAGAAACCGAATTTGAAATAAAACTCCCTGTTATTTCAATTTATAACTGATTATTAACGTTTGTAAATATCATAATTTAAAAACATCATAATATTACAATTATTAAAAGTGAAATAAATCACAAATGCTTGATTTTAAAATATACTTATGCCATAATTTTAGTAGGGTTGTACAAGTTTTTTCAGTATCAGTACAGCTGTACAAACCTTTAGTATCAACAGAGTAAAAGAATATAGGAGCCGAGATGAGTTTATCAAATTCTCAGAAAATCGACACTTCTAAGCTGGATGAAATTATACAAGCATGTGGTTGTAAAAAATCCAACTTGATTGCGATTTTACAAAAAGTCCAGGAAGTATACAGATACTTACCTGAAGAAGCAATGATTTACATCGGGACAAAGATTGAAGGTTTATCACCTGCAACGGTTTTTGGTGTAGCAACATTTTATGCACAGTTTTCATTAGAACCGAAAGGTAAATATGAAATTAAAGTATGTGATGGGACAGCATGTCACGTTAGAGGTTCAATGCCTGTATTAAATGCAATACAAGCAAAATTAAACCTTGCAAGCGGACAGTTAACAACAGATAACGGGTTATTCTCGGTGGAAACAGTCAGCTGTTTAGGCGCTTGCGGTTTAGCACCGGTTGTTGTTATCAATGAAAAAGTTTATCCGCAAATGACATCCGATGCGATGACAATGGTTTTGGATACCCTTCTTAAGGAGGAAAATTAATATGGAAAAAACAGCATTAAATATAGATATAAAAGAAGAGCAGAAAAAAACTAAAGAATTCGTTACACAACAAGGATTGAGAGTGCTTGTTTGCGCAGGTACAGGCTGTGTAGCTAACGGAGCAAATGATGTTATCGCAAAGTTCAAAGAACTCGGCGCTAATGTATCAACACTTTCCGGTGAAGATAAAGTTACTATTGTTCCGACAGGATGCCATGGGTTCTGCGAACAGGGCGTATTAGTTGTATTGCCTGATAAACACGTAACTTATGTAAAAGTAAAAGAAGCTGATGTAGAAGAGATTTATGAAAGTCATATTAAAAATGATGTTATTGTTGAAAGACTTTTGTATACTGACCCATACTCTCATCAAAAAATAGCAAAAAATGATGATATTAATTTCTATGCTAAACAACAAAGAACAGCTTTAGCAAATTGTGGTAAAATCAATGCCGAAAGCTTAGATGAATCAATTTCAGTTCGCGGTTATGAAGCATTAGCAATAATATTAGAAGAAAATAACCCTGATTCAGTAATCGACGTGGTAGAAAAATCGGGATTAAGAGGAAGAGGAGGCGGAGGCTTCCCTTGCGGCAGAAAATGGAGATTTACCGCTATGAATAAAGGCGGAAAGTCTTATGTTGTATGTAACGGTGACGAAGGCGATCCGGGTGCGTTTATGGATAGGAGTATTATGGAAGGTGACCCTCATAAACTTCTTGAAGGTATGGCAATCGCGGCATACGCAATCGGAGCGGATGAAGGTTATATATACGTTCGTGCGGAATATCCTCTTGCAATTAAACGTTTAAGAAAAGCGATTGAAGATGCGGAAGCCAGAAACTTCTTAGGTAAAAACATTATGGGAAGTGAATTCTCATTTGAATTACATATCAAAGAAGGCGCCGGAGCATTTGTTTGCGGCGAAGAAACCGCTCTAATTGCTTCTATTGAAGGTGAACGCGGAATGCCAAGACCAAAACCTCCGTTCCCTGCAAATAAAGGTTTATTCGGAAGACCGACTTTGATTAACAACGTAGAAACTTTGGCAAATATACCTTTAATTATATTAAACGGAGCAGAATGGTTTAGTTCGTTCGGTACAGAAACTTCCAAAGGCACAAAAACTTTTGCTTTAACAGGTGAAGTAAATAATACCGGTCTTATTGAAGTTCCGATGGGTACAAAATTACGTGATATCGTATTTGATATCGGTGGTGGTATTCGCGGCGGTAAAAAGTTCAAAGCTGTTCAAATTGGCGGTCCTTCAGGCGGTTGTTTGACAGAAGAACACTTAGACCTTTCCATGGATTATGACAGCTTAATTAAAGCGGGAGCTATGGTAGGTTCAGGCGGTCTTGTAGTAATGGATGAAAAAACTTGTATAGTTGAAATTGCAAGATTTTTCATGAACTTTACACAGCACGAAAGCTGCGGAAAATGTGTTCCTTGCCGTGAAGGCACTAAAAATATGTTGAAAATTTTAGAAAAAATAGTAGCAGGCAAAGGTGAAATGGAAGATTTAGATCTTCTTGAAGAACTTGCTCTATCCGTAAAAGACGGTTCTTTATGCGGACTTGGCAAAACAGCTCCAAATCCTGTATTATCGACTTTAAAATATTTTAAAGATGAATATATAGCACATATTAAAGACAAAAAATGTCCTGCGGGCGTTTGTACAGCGATGAAAAAAATCGTTATAGAAGAAGCTTTATGCAAAGGTTGTACAAAATGCGCAAGAGTTTGTCCTGTAGGGGCGATTGAAGGAACTGTTAAAAATCCTCACGTTATCAATCAGGAAAACTGTATCAAATGTGAGGCTTGTTTAAGCAGCTGTCCGTTTAAGGCGATAGTACTTGAGTAGAGGCATAACATAGAGATCCTGAAACCAGTTCAGGATGAAATGATGAAATAATCTAGAAAAACATAGAAGGAAAAAATAAAATGACTACTGATATAAAAACATTATTTATAGACGGCAAAGAAGTTCAGTATACAAATGAACCTAATATTCTGGAAGTTATCAGAAAAGCGGGTATGAATGTTCCGACTTTTTGTTACCGTCCCGATCTGACATCATTCGGTGCCTGTAGAATGTGTGTTGTGGAAATTGAAGGAAGAGGCATTCAATCATCTTGTACAATGCCTCCTGAACCGGGTTTAAAAATTAAATTAAACACCGAAAAAACAAGAAGAATTAGAAAAACGGTTCTTGAATTATTATTAGCAAGCCACGACAGAGAATGTTTAACTTGCGAGAGATCAGGAAGCTGTGAATTGCAAAAATATGCTGAGGAATACGGGATAAAAGAAATCCGTTATCCGAGTATGGAAGAAAAAGAATACTTGCCGATTGACGAAAGTAATCCGTCACTTGTCAGAGATCCTAACAAATGTATTCTTTGCGGCGCATGTGTTAGAGCTTGTGAAGAGTTTCAGGGACATGCGGTTTTAGGTTTTGCCAACAGAGGTTCAAACACTGTTGTGCAGCCTCTTGCAGGACGCGAACTTTCATGTGTTGACTGCGTATATTGCGGTCAGTGTGTGGCTGTTTGTCCTACAGGCGCTCTAACTATTAAATCTGACATAGAGAAAGTTTGGGATGAGATTACTAATCCTGATAAAAAAGTTGTCGTTCAAATGGCACCGGCTGTACGCGTAGCTATCGGTGAAATGTTCGGATTAGAACCCGGTGAAAACGCAGTCGGCAAATTAACTGCCGCTCTCAGAAAAATCGGATTTGATATGGTATTTGATACTAACTTTTCCGCGGATTTAACAATTATGGAAGAAGGCACAGAATTTCTTGAAAGACTAAAATCAGGTAAAAATCTCCCTATATTCACATCTTGCTGTCCTGCTTGGGTAAAATATATGGAGCAGACTCATCCTGATATGTTAAATCACTTATCAACGGCAAAGTCACCAATGTCAATGTTATCGCCGGTATTAAAAGATATACTGCCGAAAAAATTGGGTGTTGAAAAAGATAACTTTATAGTTGTTGCGATTATGCCTTGTACCGCTAAAAAATATGAAGCTTCTCGTGAACAGCTTACAACAGATGGTGTTGAGGATACAAATTATGTATTAACAACCCAGGAGCTTGGCAGAATGATTAGAGCGGCAGGAATTGATTTTGCGTCACTGGAACCTGAAGCGGAAGACAATCCGTTTGGTGAGTATACAGGCGCGGGAACTATTTTCGGAGCATCCGGAGGCGTTGCGGAAGCGGCGGTAAGAACTGCTTATGAACTTGCAACCGGTAAAGAACTTAAAGATATTGATATTAAGGAAATGAGAGGTGTAGGTGCTGAAAGTCGTTCTAAAACGGTTGAGTTAAATATAGACGGAACAAAAGTAGTAGTACGTATTGTTTCTACTTTAAAAGAAGCTGAAAAAGCTGTTCAGGAAGTGAAAGCCGGTAAAGCGGATTTTCAAATGCTTGAAGTTATGGCTTGTCCGGGAGGCTGCATAAACGGCGGCGGACAACCTAGGAGCTGTGATGATACAAATATTAAAGTAGAACGCGCTTTAGGGTTGTATAAAGAAGACAAAAGCCTTCCTTTAAGAAAATCTCACAAAAACCCTGAAATCATAAAATTATATGAAGAACACCTTGAAGGAAAACCGGGTTCTCATAAAGCGCATAAATTGCTGCATACAACATACTCAGATAAATTATCAAAATCTTATAAAGATATATAGATAATATAAATTGATAAAGACCGGCTTATTATAAGCCGGTCTTTTTTAATCTTTCTTATTATTTCATAATGCTTGTACGTTCCAAGAATATCACAAAATTTCCAAAAATGATCCAAACTTATGTTTGGGTTTTTAGCCAAGGCATTATTTTTGTTTTTACAAAGACTGTTTTTATAATATCAATAATTTTTTTTCCTATTGTTGTTTTTTTTATAAATTCGTAAATATTATCAAACAAATTTACCATAGGATTCATAATGTATTTTTCATAAGTATTTCCGATAGGAGTAAATACCTTTTTAGAAATTTTGTTGCATTTATCCGTGATAAAGTCAGCGCCCAATGCTGTTTGTTTTGAGATTTTGCCGGCATTAGCGGTTTTATTAAATAAGCCCGTAATCTTAGTATTCATACCTGTAAATGACACATTACTAACTTTCATTACACCTATCCTTTCAACAAAAGATTGAAACTTATATTAATATTTTAACATTTTTTTAAAAAAAACTTCACCCTTTGAATTAAAAAGTGTAACAATATGCAATATAAAAGTATCAAATACTAAGTATTTGATACTTAAAAAAACGAAAAATTAAAAATTATTTTACTACTTTTATAATTGTATCGGTAATATCTGTCCCGCCGCTAAGAACAACACCTTTAGCCAAAACAAGGTCATAGTTGCCGGCTTTTGCCTGTGCATCTATTTGTTTTGAAATTGCAGCGTCAATATTGGACAATTTTGTAGCGTAGTTTTTATCCATTGCTTCTTTTTTAGTATTTAATTCTTTATTATATTTTTCTTCAAGTGATTTTTTCTTTTTTTCATCAGTTTGAGCAGCTACATCTTTTCTTGCATTTTCAACGAATTTAATTAATTCTTCCGCTTTAGCCTGTTGTTCTTTTTTCAAAGCTTCAACCTGAGAAGATGAATTCACCACTTTTTGAACATCAACGGTAGCTACTCTAAAATTTGAGGGAACGTCAGACATTGCAAAATTGCTTACTGATAAACCTACTATAAATGTTGAAAGACCTACTACTAAAAACTTAATTTTGTTACTCATAATATTCTCCTTATAACTCTTATTTCAATATTATAATACAACAAATATATGAGATTTGCAAAAAATCTACATAATTCGATTGATTTTTACAGACTTCTATTTACACATCGAAGAAAAAAATGTATAATAAAACCGACAAGATAATATTTTTGCTAGAAAATAAACTTTTGTTACTTTATTGTAATAAAAATTAAGAAAGTGTTTTTATTTCGGTATAAACGATACAAAATAGATAATATAATTATAATTTTACTAAACTATATAAAGGTGAATGATGAAAAAGAGTACACTAAAAAGAAATGTTTTAAGCGCAATAATGTGTGTTTCTGCATGTTACACACTTGTGCTATCGGCATCTATTACCCCTGCAAATGCTGCACCGCCGGCGTTACCTTCATCAATTAATCAGATAATGAATGAAACCGGCTCAGGTATGCGGCACGATTCTGATATGTTGAGATATCAGCAGAAGAAGAAAGAAGTTTCTGAAGATTATGATTACTATCAAAGAAGGAAACAAGGCACAGACAGTACCGGAACAAAAAGCGAAGTAGTTCAGCAAAATTATGGCGCTGATGATTCTTCAATGAGAGCAACAGTAGAAGAAATAGATACCCGCGGTGTTTATGTGAATTCAGTTCAGGTTGCGCCGTCTGAAATCCTTACAGAATCAGAAATTCAATCTATAATTCAAAAACTCGTAGGCAAAAATGTATTTATCAATGATATTCAAGATATTATTGATGAAATTAATAATTTATATGCTAAAAAAGGTTTTGTTACTGCTCGAGCATTCTTACCGGAACAAACAGTTCAACAGGGTAATATTTATATAGACTTAATTGAGAGTAAAATAGGCAACATTACTGTTCAAAATAACCGTTGGACAAGATCGGGTTATATTACAAAAAGAATGCCGGAAGAACAAAACGAATTATTTGATATTGTCGAACTGGAAAGAAATATCTTGGATTTCAACAGATATAATGAAGGCGTAAATCTCACCGCTAATTTAAAAGCAGGCGCGCAATCAGGAACGACGGATATCGAGTTAATAGCAAATGAAAACTTTCCGTTCCATTTAGTAGGTGTAATGGATAATGCAGGCCGTCATACAACAGGGCATATTAGAGGCGGCGCTATGTTATATGCAGATAGTTTATTCGGATTAAGAGACAGATTATCATTGGGTTCTTATTTCAGCGGAGGAGCGCAGAGTCCGTTTGCTGATTATAATATTCCTGTTAACAGACATGACGGACGTGTAGGGTTCATGTTCTCTTCTACTTTGGCACAAATTAAATATGGTCCTTTAACAGACCTTGATATCAAAAGCAGAGCTTTCCAATATTCATTGTATTATTCTCAGCCGATAGTTAGAAAACCAGGATTTGAATTAAAAGGTTATGGCGGATTAAATTATAAAAGAGCACGTACTTTAAGTGATATTGCAATTCTTAATGATTGGATAGGCGCAACAGATGAAGTAACAAGTGTTGACGCATCATTACAAATGAGAAAAGATACTAAATACGGTATTTGGTATGCTAATCAAAGCTTGTCTTATGCAATCCCTATTTTAGATAGTGTATCAGATTATATAAAATACAGCGGCGGCGTTGTAAGATTACATGATTTTTCTCATGGCGTTATAGGACACATAAGAAGTAATTACCAAATTATACCGGGTAACAGACGCGTACCTTATTTGGATCAAATCCAATCAGGCGGTTTGGCAACAACAAGAGGTTACTCTGAAGGTATTATGATCGGTAAAAACGGTTACTTCTTAAGCGGTGAGTTAATGTTCCCGCTACTACCGAGAGAAATTACAAGTCCAAGAAGCGGCGAGAAAATTCCTTTTATAGGTAGATACGTTAAAGGCGCGGTTTTTGCTGACCACGCAGGTATTTTCCCGACGGCAAGAGAAGATATTTATGACGGAAGCTACTTCTTAATGTCATTGGGTATGGGTTTAAGAATTCAATTACCGGGTGAGTTAAGTGCAAGATTATATTGGGGTTACCCATTAATCAAAAATGCGTGGCAGGGTGAAAATAAAATGGGCAGATTCCACTTTGAATTATCACTTGCGCCTGATGTCGATGCATTATTAAGAAACAGAAACACCGTAGTGAAAGTTGAAGAAAAAAATGTGGATGCTCAGCCATACTACAACTTTGATGATGTGAGACACTATGATTACTTCCACGATGGCGGCGGCGGATCTTTGTAAGATTCAACAAAAAACTTAATTAAAATTATTTATGCGATAATAAAGGAAGAATCCAGATTATCGCATAATTTTTTAAGAGGAATGTATGACAAAAGCAATATTTATTACAGGAACAGGAACAGATGTCGGTAAAACATACGTAACGGCGCTGCTTGTAAAAAAAATGCGGGATTTAGGATATAATTGCGGATATTTCAAGCCTGTTTTGAGCGGTGCGGAATTAATTAACGGAGAATTAATTCCGGGTGATTGTAAGTATGTTTTAGATATGGCAGGAATAAATAACAATCCTGATAAATGTGTGTCATATATATTTAAAGAGCCTGTTTCACCTCACCTTGCCTCTGAAATTGAAAGGGTATCAATTAAAAAAGAAAAAATAAAAACAGATTTTGAAAATTTATGTAAAGAGTATGAGTATATTGTAGTTGAAGGCGCAGGCGGCATATTTTGTCCTCTAAATCTGAATGAGGAAACTCTTTTCTTAACAGATATTATAAAAATGCTTAATTTGAATGTTATTATAATTACTTCTGCTAAGCTTGGTACATTAAACTCATCAATTTTAACAACTGAATATGCAAAGAATCATTCAATTAATATTAAAGGCATTATTTTAAACGAATACGACAGAAATAATTTAATGCATATTGATAATAGAAAAAATATTGAAAGACTTAGCGGAATAAATATATTATCAGAGATTTCCAAAAATCAAACAAATATAGAGATTGAAAAAGAAGTGTTACTTTCAATGTTCAAGGAGATATAGATGAATAAAACAACATATAATTGGGTAAAGAAAGATTTAGAATATATTTGGCATCCTTGTTCACAAATGAAGGATTATGAAGAATTGCCGCCTATAGTTATAGAAAAAGGCGCAGGCTCTTATTTATATGACATTGACGGAAATCGATATATTGATGTTGTAAGTTCATGGTGGTGCAACCTTTTAGGTCATTGTAATCCGCGAATTAATAATGCCGTAAAAGAACAATTGGATTCGTTGGAACACGTAATATTCGCAAACTTTTCAAACAAAAAAGCAATAGAATTATGTGATAAGCTTTCAAAATTATTACCAGAAGGTTTGTGCAAATTTAATTTTACGGACAATGGTTCTTCCGCCATAGAGGCTTCATTGAAAATAAGTTTTCAATACCATTATCAGACAGGAAACCCACAGAAAAAACGTTTTATGGCGCTGTCAGATGCCTATCATGGTGAAACAATAGCTGCTTTATCAATGGGCGGGGTTGATTTATATTCGGAGATTTATAAACCGGTGCTACTTGATGTTGTTAGAATTGAAGGACCTGACTGCTATAGATGCAAATACGGTAAAAACTGTCAAAAATGCAATGCTGAGTGTTTTGAAAAAGCAGAAGAATCTTTTAAAATATATGGAGATGAAACAGCCGCCATTATTATAGAACCTCTTGTTCAGGCTGCAGCCGGTATGAAGATTTATTCACCTGTTTATCTTAAAAAATTAAGAGAAATTTGTGATAAATATAATGTACACTTAATTGTAGATGAAATAGCAACCGGATATGGAAGAACAGGCAGGATGTTTGCATGCGATTATGCAGAAATTTCTCCTGATATAATGTGTCTTTCTAAAGGTCTTACCGGCGGTTATATGCCTATGGCTTTGGCGATAACTACCCAAAAGATATATGACGCTTTTTATGCGGATTATAACGAAGGCAGGGCATTTATGCACAGTCATACTTATAGCGGCAATCCTCTTGCTTGTTCCGCCGCTGTTGAAGTTTTAAATATATTTGAAGAAGAAAATATACTTGTAAAAGCCCAAGATAATGCGATTTATTTTTCAGAACTGATAAAAGAAAAATTCTCCTCTCATAAGAATGTCGGTGATATTCGCTCAATAGGACTAATCAATGCAATTGAGCTGGTTGAGGATAAGTATTCCAAGAAATCTTTTGATTCTAAATTGCGAATAGGTTATCAAATTTATAAAAAAGCATTAAAAGAAGGCGTAGTATTACGTCCTTTGGGAGACGTTTTATACTTTAACCCGCCCTTGAACACAAATAGAGGAGATTTGGAGTATGCAGCAAATATAGCTTTGAAATGTTTAAATGAAATACTTCCTTGCTAAAATAAAGCAATGACACTTAATATTTCTCTTAAAACCGAGAGCATTTCGATTAACTGTATAATACACACCCTTTCTTATGGATAGCTTTTTTCATTTGGCAAAATATTAAGGAACACTTTGCTAACAATGTCGTCTTAATATATAGGTATTATCATTCAGTCGTTAATTCTTCCCAAATACTCGGAACAACAATTAACGCGGTATAAACGATAAAACCGAATAGAATTAAGTTGATAGCTTCCATATAAACTCTCCTATAGTTTATGGTTGCTCACGTGCACCAGCTTATGACTAACACGCAATTTACCTTATATATATACTATTCCCATGTTCAGTGAAAAATTAACATTTTTTAAAGAAAATTTTAAAAATATACAATAAACTGAGAAAAGATTTTATAATGGAGGAAGAGAGATTTATGGAAAAGAAATTTGAAGTATTATTTAATAATTTATGTTGTTCTCAGTGTAAAGCAGGTTTTAATGAGAATTCAATAACTATAAAACGGCAAGAGACAGGTTTAACCGTTGTAAACCTTATGTGTCAAAATTGTGGAAAAAACTTTGGAGTGGCATTTTTAGGTTTTTCTGAACTTGAGGTTAAAGAATTTCAACCTCTTGAAGTTCAAGAAGGACCAAAGCCGATAAACTACAACGACGTAATTGATGCTCACAGATTCATACAAGACTTAGATGAACACTGGCAAGATCATTTACCAAAATTTAATTAAGTAGAATACCTGCAATAGAAGCCGACATATAACAGGTTAGGGTGCCGCAAATAAGCGCTCTTACACCAAGTCTTGCAAGGTTTTTACGCTGGTTAGGAGCAAGTTCGCCGATACCGCCCAGTTGTATCGCTATTGAACCGAAATTACCAAAACTGCATAATGCAATAGAAGCTATTAAAAAGCTTTTCGCCGATAACTGCTGTGGTAGTGTTGTCAAATCGACATACGCTACCATTTCATTTAGCACAAGTTTTGTACCCATTAGACTGCCGACGGTTGTTGCTTCACCTAAAGGAACTCCCATAAAATACGCAAAAACAGAGAATATTTTACCTAAAATCATTTTTAGCGAAAGCAGGTTTAAATCCATGCCAATAACAGTAAGGTTTATATGCAGATATTTAACAATAAAACTGCCTATTCCGCCCAGAACCCAATCTATCATTGCAACCAGTGCAACAAGCGCTAAAATCATCGCGATGACATTGATTGCGACTTTTATCCCTTCGGATGCGCCTGATGAAATTGCATCAAAAATATTTGTATAAGGTCTTTTTCTTTTGCTGTAACTTACTTCAAAATCCTTGCTTGTTTCAGGAGTATTAGTTTCAGGATAAACTATTTTAGAAATAACCAAAGCGCCCGGAGCAGCCATTATGGAAGCTGCCAAAAGATACTGCGCCGGAATTCCCATTCCGATATAAATCGGCATTGTTGCGGCTGATATACAAGCCATGCTGCCCGACATCGAAGCAAGCATCTCAGAACGCGTTAATTTAGCTAAATAAGGTCTTATCATAATTTGAGCTACTATTTGTCCGACAAATGCGCTTGCTACGTTTGAGAGGGCTTCTGCGCCGCTTACAGCCATTATTTTATTCATTGCTTTGCCTAATACGGAAACAACTTTCTGCATTATTCCGTAATAGTATAAAATATTTACCAAAACCATCATCAATATAAGCGAAGAAATTAATTGAAGCGCGAAAATCTGAGAATTAGGTCCGAATACGTTTTCGAATAACGCAGGATTTTTAACGAGTCCTCCGAATACCATTGAAGCACCTTCAGTTGCAAACTCAAGGATTTTTTGTATAAATAAACCGATTTGCATGAATATCATTCTGCCGATCGGGACTTTGAATATAAATATTGCAAGCAAAATCTGTAGTAAAAATCCCATGCCTATAGTTTTATAATTAATAGCCTTTTTATTGTTAGACATCAAAAAAGCTATCCCAAAAATTAAAACAATTCCCAATACTCCAAAAAATCTATCCATGCTTACCCCTAATTCTATACTACTGTAATTATTATATGAAAAAGGAGTACAAAACGTACTCCTTTTTTCAAAAAATGTGATAAAAGTTAATTAAATAGACCTGAGCTTTTCTCTCATATCTGAGATTTCTTTATTTAAATCATTTTCCTTTACTTTTTTATACATATCTATAAATTCATCTATTTTCTTTTCTTTTGCTTTCGCACGTTTTTCTTCCGCTTTTATTTTTGCTTTTTGCTCTACTTTAGTGCATACAACCACTTTAGGTAATAATTTATTAATATCGTCTTGTCCATTATTTTCTAATATGCTTTTAATCTCGTCTTTAGTTTTGTCTGTAAAAGATTCATATTCTGCTTTAGTATATGGTAAACGATCTTTTACATCCAATCCGCGAATATAAAATGAATCATAGCCTGGTGAAGAATAGTGATCTTCTTTATAATAAAGACCTCTTTCTCCTCCAATTTCTATATCTGTTTCATCTGCAAATGGAAAATATGCTTTATGTGTATAATAGTAATCAATATTTTGTGTGTGGTCACGATGATCACTTTTATATTCTTTACTACCATATATTCCATTAAAATTAGGGTTATTTTTCGCAGGTGCGGCTGACAATCTTGGCGATGTCATTTGAATCGGATTAATTTTCATACTATTCTTCCTTTCCTTGTTTTTCTAGTTCTTCAGCTTTTGCTTTCTCTGCTGCTTTTTTTGTTTCTTTTGCCTGTATTAATTCTAATTCTTTAGATATTGCAGGTCTTGGTCCGTTTTTATCCATAATAAGCATTTTAGTATTTTCTTTAGCAAGTTCTTTCTTTGTAATGTCAGGCAGCTCAATTTCAGATATAATTAGATATTCTTGCTGTATTGGTTTGCCATTGCTATCTAATAAAGTCTTGCCCGTTGTTTTGTCTATTTTGTTTATGGATTCCGTACTTAAGACCTTATGGCTAGGTCCAAGTTTGTCCATATACCGGTAAATCGGACCTTGTTTAGCTTCCTGTGCCCAACTAAAGTCAACTTTTAGATCATTTTTAATCATTTGTTCATATTTTTTAGGTTCATCAAAATAGACTTTCAGTGCTCTTACCATAGCTTCGTAGAAATGTTGTTTGTTCGCTTCTAAATTGCCGTCATCATATTTAGAGAAGAAACCTGTTGTTCCGATTTTTGTTTCCTTGTAGTATTTTGGTTTTTCTGCGCCAAATTTATCATCATATATAGTATCAACGAAACCGCCTGTATAAGTTGCTATTATAGGAGTACCCTTACCAAATGCTTCACCCTGAGTTAAGCCGCAAGGTTCATAAGTTGACGGAGCAACAAAGAATGTACTTGCTGCCATGATTCCAGGATTAGGCAAGAAACCTTGCAAAGAGATTACTCTGTTTATACGTTCTTTATTTTCACCATAAGCAGGATTTTTCAATGACTCTAAGTATTTTAAATGTCCCGCATCATCTAGAGATCCACCAACTAAGAAATATGGCATCGTTTTTCCGGGAAAATCTTTTTCCCAATTATCGAAAAGTATATTTACTGCGCCTTCAAAAATTTGCAGTCCTTTTTGGTCTGTTAATCTATGCGCAAAGGAGATTAATGGCGCGTCAACAAAGTCTTTTTTTGTAATTTCTTTGGTTTTATCATTACCATCCGGAGACCATATGACTCCAGGAATTTTTCCTGCTTTATATGTGCCGTTTAATATAGGATTTATAAATTTATCATAAAATTCTTCTTTATTTTGTTTTCTTACTTCTAAAATTTCCTTTATAGGAGTATTTTTGTCATATGGTTTAAATTGTGCGTCTGTTACGTAACCATGATTTTTGCCTGCGCGCAAAGCGTTCATGTCATTTAGCTCTTTATCCAGACCGTTGATAATACCTCCAAAAGTACCGGCTTCTTTTCTCATTTCCAATAAAGGGAATAATATGCCGGCTCTTTCTTTATGATTAGGGTCAAGAAGTTCTGTTGTATAGTTTTCAGATACAGGAACAAACCAGTCAGAAAGAGCCACACCATTGAACAGGTGGTTAAAATGTCTTTCTTCCGTTTCAGATTTCATCAACAATGTATTCCACATATCGGCATTGTCTATTCCGCTCAATGCATTCTCGACTATACCTTTTGCGTAATTATCATATAAGGTATTTATAACATTTTCTGTTACCTTGTCTTTAATAGGCTGGATTTCGGTGCCGTCATTTGTTTTACCCTGACAACCGAGATTGTGTCCTATCATCAGTAATGGCATATTTTTTAATGCGTTATAGGTATTAGATTCAAGTTTATTATAGTTATACTCAAACGGTGCTCTGTAACGCATCAAACCTGCCAATGAGCCGGCATGCCAATCATTAAGAATCATTGAATTAGGAGCTTTTAATTTGTGATAAGCCTCTTTATCAGTTATGTTAAAGTTTGATAATCCTATTTTTTTATTGCCCAAAGCCTGATTTACTTTTATTTTTGCTAATTGATATACAGCTTTATCAAATACGGCAAATCTTTCAGTTTCTTCTGCGGTAGTTGTAGAATTGTAAATGCCGCCGTTTTTAAAATAATCATCGCATTTAACAAAAACTATTTGTTTTGTTAAATCTTTATATGGTGAACTTTTTACAGGTTCCTTTTCTTTTTCTTCTTTTGTATATAGTGGAACTTCAGAAAGGAAATATTCTACTTTCTTTGAAGTATGTTCCCCTTCTCTGTATACTTCCAACGGTAATTCCGCAATTTTACGCAAATCAAATATTTTATTGTCATATATATATGTATAATTACCATTATTTCTAAAATATTCTGATGAGTTACCATTCAAGTACATAGGCACAAAAGTTGTATTATTTATGCCCAGTTTTTCAAAGTTATTTTGTAAATCTACAGGAACTACGCCTAAACCTCCGGTTTTTATAGGCGCATATTCAGATGTGATTTGCCATAGAGATTCTAATTTAGGATAATTATTTTTATAATTTTCAATTTCTGCAAGTGTGTCTTTTGCACTGCGGCTATTTCTTTTTATTGAAGCATTTCGAACAGAGTTAATTACTTCGCCGGTTCTATCTTTATTAATAATTTTTTCGTAATCAGGATAAATTAGCAGTTTTATAGGTGAATTTTCTTTGAATTTCTCTAGGTATTTAGATGTTATTGTAGGAAGGGAATTCTCAGCGGCAATCATTGCTGCACGCGCATTATTAAAAGCGTCATTAACTTTATATTCTACTCCATGTGCAATATTTTTCGCATCATAAGCAACTCCCAGAGCATGAGTTGCTGTATTCTGAGCATTATTTGCCATTTGATAGGTATTACTGTCATTATTGACTTTGTCTATCACAGATAGCTGAGTATTATTAATTTCTTCATCACTATATTTTTCTTTTAATTTATCTTTATTTGTTGCAACATATGCTGTTAAGCCACCAGTACCTCCTACTGCTACAATTGCGCTAAATTTAGTCCATAAGTCAGCTTTTTTAGGAACAGTTTGATCTAAACCGCTTGCCTGAGTCATTCTTGCAATGACATCATCGGTTTTTTGGATAAAACCTTTTACTGCTTCATCAACTTTACTTTTGACAATACTATCTATTTTAGTATCAATTTTTTTACCGGATTTTTTGCTTGCGATATAAATTACAGGAAAACCTATCGCAGAAACAGCCAACGCTGCTGCCCCGCTGTATTTTTGTATTATTTCTTTAAAATCTGACTTTTTACTTTCCGTTGCCGCCGGATTTTGCGCAATAAATACATCTTGAGCCGGTTGTTGAATTACTGCTACCTGTGGTTTTGGAGAAATTACAGGCGTTGAGCTTGGAGCTGCCTGTAAATATTTTAAATTTTTTGCATTTAATAAATTCCCCGATTGTCCCTGTACTTCATTAATCATCAAAACACCTTCTATCTAATTATTACCTATTATTTATACTATAATTTGCACAAACAAATACTGAAAAAATCGTCAAGATTATTTTTTGTCAAATTACAAAAAATAACGTACATTTCTTTACAAATCTTCATATAAATTACCCCTTAAACACTTATTAAAGTAAACCAAAAAAAAATAGTCATGTCAACTAACCGATAAGATAAAAAAAATACCTTGATTTGCAAAATCGCT
>Ga0153920_1000299_pt1 | contig 19935 bp, 18 predicted proteins | sample TSNJ004MetaG_FD_104713 | JGI IMG/M metagenome (GOLD analysis project Ga0153920, IMG submission 104713) | Attine ant fungus gardens microbial communities from New Jersey, USA - TSNJ004 MetaG | ecosystem: Host-associated > Fungi > Mycelium > Unclassified | place: USA: New Jersey, Brendon T. Byrne...
CAGCGTCATGCTCGGCAAAGGTTCCGTCAATCACAACAGCCGCCAATTCAAGGCGACAAATATTGATGCCGAGCGAACACAGTTCAATATTTCATATTGTAACACGCCCATCAAAGATGTCTACCACGAATTATTTGATGATGCGCTCCAAAGATACAACGCTAAACAAAAACGCGCCGACCGCTGCATTGATGATTACTACGAAAAGATACGCACAGGCAAGCAGGAGAAACTTTTTTATGAGGTCATATTTCAGGTTGGAAACAAAGAAAGTATGGCCGCAGAAAGCGAGGATGGACAGCTTGCCGCAAAGGTTCTCGATGACTTCATGCAGAGCTTTCAGGAGCGAAATCCGTACTTAAAAGTTTTCTCGGCTCACCTGCACGTGGATGAAGCCACGCCCCATTTGCACGTTGACTTTGTGCCGTTCATCACGGAGAGCAAGCGCGGTCTTGATACTCGCGTGTCGCTCAAACAGGCGCTTGCCGCCCAAGGATTCATTGGCGGCACACGCGGCGACACCGAGTGGAGCCAGTGGGTCAAGTCCGAGAAGGATCAGCTTTCACAGGCGATGAAGCGCCACGGCATTGAGTGGGAGCAGCTTGGTACCCATGATGAGCATTTGAGCGTCATGGACTACAAGAAAGTGCAACGTGTAAAAGAGGTGGCTGAGCTTGATGAGAGTATTTCAGAAAAGCATAGCGAAATCAAATCTATCGACAAAAAATATGAGGTAAAGCAGGCGGAGTTGTATAAGGTTCAGGGAAAGTTACAGGTTGCCAAAACCAAAGAAAAATTCGTCACGGAAAATCTCAGGCGCTATGATGACGATCCCGATTTTCAACTGCCTTCTCCGGTGGCCTTAATGTCGGCCAAGACCTATTATGAGAGGATCGCCGCTCCGCTTGTTCGGAGGCTGAAAGATGTCATCCGAAGTATCCTGCATCAGTTTTTCGACCAACGGCGGGAACTCAAAACAGCGCTTGATAATGCGAATCGGCAGCTCGATGGTTTAACAAATCGCTGGAAGCGGACTGAACCGGAGTTAGAGCGCTTGCAGGGCGTAGAAAAGGATTATAAGCGCCTCCGGCGCGGGTTAGGTGATTATGGTGCTGACGAGATAATCAGGGCGGTTGAAGCAAAGGAAATGGACGAAAAGCGCACCAAAGTAAAACACAAATCATACGAACGGTAAGGTTCAAAAGTAAAGGCTCGCTGTGGTGGCGAGCCTTTACTTCTTCTCAGATGGTAATTCGATTTTCCCGTGTTCCTTTTCATAGTCAGCTATGAATTTCAACATTAGCTGAATTATTTGGCTATTTGCGGAACGCCCAGCATACGAACACGCAAATCTGAATTTTGCCAGTATGTCACCATCCACTCTTAATCCGAAGTGTTTTTCATTATCCTTATCCATATCATTGACCTCCAAAATAAAGTTATAACGACTTTATTTTAGACTTATTTTCTGCTATAATGCAGAAACAGAGTTGAATTAGAGTTATAATAACTCTGAAAATTTGGAGGTAGGTTATATGTTGGCAAATAGAAGCCAGACTTGCTGTTTTACAGGACACCGGAGACTCCCACAGGATAAGATAGAAAGGATTGTCCTAAACCTCAATCGAGAAGTAGAGAATCTCATTGCACAGGGTGTCACGGATTTCATTTCAGGTGGTGCGTTGGGGTTTGACCAGATTGCTGCCTCATTGATTATCGCTAAAAAAGAAATGGGGCAAAAAATCCGCTTGGTTTTCGCCTTGCCATGCAAAAATCAGGATGAGTTTTGGAACGATGAGGAACAGAGGCTATACCACGATATCCTTGCCGAAGCTGATGAGGTCATCTATGTTTCGGAGGAATATACCAATGGTTGCATGAAAAAGCGGAATCGCTACATGGTGGATCGTTCGGATTATTGCATTTGCTCGTTACTGCATCCGATGAGCGGTACCGATCAGACGGTGCGGTATGCGAGGCAGAAGGGGCTGATGGTGATAAATATGGCGAAATAGCAGTAAAAATATCAAAAAATGAAGACAACTGCTATGGCATGTGCTATAATACATGTGTGAGGTGAGGCTATGGATTTCCCAACAATAGTAAAGTATACACGCGAAACATTAGGCATGAGTCAAGAAGAAATGGCCCATGCCTTAAAAATCAGTTTTGCAACAATCAATCGGTGGGAAAACGGCAAGACTCACCCAAACAAGATGGCAAAGTCGGTATTCTTTGCCTTTTGTGAGCAGCATGGAATTAGAGCGGAAGCCATGCTCCAGAAAAAAGGCGAAGGAGAGAAGTAACGGGTATGGCAATCAAGAAAAGTGAGATTTACAGCCAAATATGGGCTGCATGTGATAAATTGCGCGGAGGCGTTGAGCCTGCGCGCTATAAAGATTATATTTTGACATTGTTGTTTGTTAAGTATGTTTCTGATCGTTTCAAAAGCAATGACATGTGGGATATCGAAGTGCCGGAAGGCGGCAGCTTCGATGATATCGTAAAGCTCAAAGGGACAAAAAACATTGGTGAAGGTATCAATATTGTTATTGGCGTACTTGCAGAAGTAAATGAACTAAAAGGTATCATTGATATCGCTGACTTTAACAGCGAAGAACTCGGAGCAGACAAAGAAGCCGTAGACAAGCTCTCCGGCTTGATTGAGATTTTCCAAAAACCGGAGCTGGACTTTTCTTATAATCGTGCTGGTGGCGATGATATTCTTGGTGATGCCTATGAGTACCTGATGCAGAACTTCGCCAAAGACTCTGGTAAAAGCAAAGGACAGTTTTATACGCCTGCTGAGGTTTCCCGCATCATAGCACAAATCATCGGGATTGATCAGGCAACTGGAACTGACAAAACTCTTTATGATCCTGCGTGTGGGTCGGGTTCTTTGTTGATCCGTGCTGCTGATGCAGCGCCTAAAAAAACGGACGGCACGCCCAATGTAGCAATTTACGGGCAGGAAATTACGAAAGAGACGGCTGGCCTTGCGCGTATGAATTTTGTGCTACATAACATGGCGGCGGCTGAGGTCGCAGGAAACAAAAGTACGCTTGCCAATCCACAATTCAAAGATGAACGCAATCCCAACCTGCTTCGTACTTTTGACTATATCGTTATGAATCCGCCGTTCTCCTACAAGTCTTGGATGGATGGAATGAATATAACTATCAAAGGCGATGTGGCAACAGAACCGTTTGGCCGCTTTGACGGCTATAAAGTGCCGCCGGAAAAGAACGGCGACTATGCATGGCTCCTTCATGTGCTGCGTTCATTGAAATCCACAGGTAAGGCAGCTATCATTCTGCCGCACGGCGTATTGTTCCGTGGAAATTCAGAGGCCGATATCCGCAAAGAAATCATTGACCGAGGTTATATCAAGGGTATTATTGGTCTACCTGCCAACCTATTTTTCGGAACGGGCATCCCTGCCTGCATTATTGTGATTGATAAAGAGGATGCGCCGGAGCGGCAGGGCATTTTTATGATTGACGCCTCAAAAGGCTTTATCAAAGACGGCAACAAGAACCGCCTGCGTGAGCAGGATATACATAAAATTGTCACAGTGTTCAACGGGCAGATTAAACTGGACAAATACTCCCTTTTCGTGCCTAACGATGAAATCAAAATTACCAACGAGTACAACCTGAACATTCCCCGCTATATCGACAGCAGCGAGTCGGAAGATTTGCAGGACATTAACGCGCATTTGAACGGCGGCATTCCTGCGGTTGATATTGAAAACATGGCTGAGTTCTGGAAGGTCTATCCTTCCATGAAGGCGATGCTTTTTAAGCCACTGCGTGATGGATATTATCAGCCTGTGGTGGCAAAAGATGATGTTGTCAGTGTGATTACCTCCCATGTAGAGTTTATCAGCCACGCCGATATGGTGGATGGAGCGTATTCGACATGGAAAGAAAAGATCACGCCTAAGCTGATGAATCTGAGCCAAGGGGACGAGCCGAAGGCGATTATCCGCGAGTTGTCTGAAACGCTTCTTTCAGCGTTTTCCGAAGTTCCATTGATTGATAAATATGATGTTTACCAAAAGCTGATGGAATACTGGGCAGACACAATGCAGGACGATGTATACGCCGTCTGCTTTGATGGCTATGGCGTTGGACGCAAGATCGCTTATGAGTATGCTACAAAAAAGAAAAAGGTCAACGGCACCACGGTGGAGGAAAAGACCGACAAGGTAAAAAGCTATGATGGAGAAATTATCCCTAAGGCGCTGCTGATTGAGCATTTTTACCATGAGGAACTCAGCGCCTTGCAAAAGCATCAAGCCGAGTTGGACAATATCTCGGCACAGCTTGAGGAACTTGTAGAAGAAAACAGTGGTGAGGATGGGTACTTTACCGCTTTGGATGACATGAAAGATGCAACGATCAAGGCACGCATGAAGTCAATAAAGAATGGTGCTGATAATGCTGCCGAGACTAAAGTCTTGCAGGAATATTTGTTGCAATCGGAAAGAGTGGCTGTTGCCAAGAAATTATTAAAACAAGCGGATATTGTACTCGATATGACTGCGAGAGAAAAATATGAGCAGTTAACCGATGCTGAAATCAAACTGCTTTTGGTTGAAGAAAAGTGGTTTCGTACTATTTACAATGGCATTGACGCTATTCATTCCACCGTGTCGCACCGTCTTTCCTCCCGCGTCACCGAATTGGTGGAGCGGTATGAGTTTACTCTGCCTGAATATGAAGATGATGTTACCATACTGGAAAGCAAGGTCAAATCTCATTTGGAAAGGATGGGGTTTGAATGGTAAAGTGGGATTCAATTTCTCTTGAAGATGCTTGTGTTCCTAAAGGCGTTGTTAGAGGCCCTTTTGGTGGATCGTTAACAAAGAATATCTTCGTAGCAACAGGATATAAGGTTTATGAACAACGAAATGCTATTTATAAATCTACCAAATTAGGCTCCTACTACATAACGGATGAAAAGTATCGTGAAATGTCGAGATTTGCAATACTGCCAGGTGATTTTATAGTTAGTTGTTCCGGTACTATCGGGAAGATTTATCGTATCCCTCAAAACGCGCCCAAGGGTGTGATCAATCAAGCCTTATTAAAACTAACCATTGACGAGAAGAAGGTCGATCCAACCTTTTTTGAAAAACATTTTGAGTGGGAATTATTCCAAAAAAGCATAATAGACGATACACAAGGTGGTGCAATGAAAAACCTTGTGGGGATGGATATTTTCAAAAAAACTTTATTAGCATATCCATTGCTACCTGAACAAACCGCCATAGCCGAAGCCCTTTCCGATGCGGACAGGCTGATTTCATCCCTTGAAAAGCTGATTGCGAAGAAAAAGGCCATTAAGCAAGGTGCAATGCAGGAACTTCTCACAGGCAAAAAGCGCCTGCCGGGATTTATTGGGGAGTGGGGAGAGTTTAATCTTGTAGCTAATTCAAAGCTTAAAGCAAGAATCGGCTGGCAAGGATTAACAACTGCTGAATATCTATCACAAGGAGACTATATTCTCATTACAGGCACAGATTTTGCGAATGGCAAAATTGAGTGGTCTACTTGCAGCTATGTAGAGAAAAAAAGGTATGCTCAAGACCCACATATACAAATTAAAAACAGCGATGTTCTAATTACGAAAGATGGTACGATTGGTAAGGTTGCTTTTGTTGAGCGATTACCCAAGCCAGCAACATTAAATAGTGGTGTTTTTGTAGTCCGCCCATTAGTAAAAGGCAGTTATAGTTCGAGATTCGTATATCATATTCTTAATTCATCAATATTTGTTGATTTTCTTAGCAAACTATCAGCGGGATCAACGATCAACCACCTTTATCAAAAAGATATTGGAGGATTTTCGTTTTCCGCTCCGCCTACAGTTGAAGAACAATCTGCTATCGCCGCCATCCTATCCGACATGGATGCTGAAATCGAGCAATTTGAAAAGAAACTGTCGAAATACCGCCTTATCAAGCAGGGCATGATGCAAGAGCTTCTGACGGGAAGGATACGATTGGTAGATAAAAAACGAGGTGCAAGATGACAAAACAAATAAAAGCGAACCATAAGCTCTATATTACATTGCTTATTATTGCATTCGCGTTTTTCACCTGTCCGCTTATTGTTCTTATTTGCAATATTGACAACAGTAGCGTGGTTGCAATTACATCCTGTGTTGTAGGCGTTGGAGGCGGAGGAATCGCGTCAGTCGTTGTGGCGTGGCTGATCGATATAGCAAATTGTGCAAATAGCAACAAAGAACTGCAGAACACAAAAATAATGATCTTGCAGCAATTATTATTTGAAGTGATTTGTTTTTGTTCTGCGTTGGAAACAGCGACCACTGTGAAAAGCAATGAAAAACTCACATGGAAAGACTGGGCAGATATTCTACTTGTACAACTCAAAACAAATGGCATGACAACGGATAAAAGAGATTTTTTGACATCAAAGGTTGAGTTTCTTCTTAAAGAACTTAATAAGATTGTAGAAAACAAGGTGCTATATTTATCGTTGAATATTTTGAGTGATGAGGAGTATATCGCTGTAATGTCTGCACGAACTACAGTTGACCTTATTTCTACTGAACTCAATCGTGATGGTGTTAACTTTGAACTGTTAGATAGTGCTCTTAGTGATTTGAAAAACGATTTCGATAAGTTGCCATATATTTCAATATTGAACTATGTGAAGTATTGTGAAATGTCAGATCTTTTTACGGCTATTAGAGTACTATAGGGGGTATTATTATGAGCATCGGTGAAAGAGAAAAGAAAACGCAGGAGCGGGTCATTAAGCTCTTTGTGAATGAACTGGGGTATACTTATCTCGGCGATTTTACTGACCGCCAGAATAACTCCAACATTGAACAGGAGCATTTGCGTATCTTTTTACAAAAGCAGGGGTATTCGGATGTTCTCATCGACCGTGCTATCCGCGAGCTTATCAATACAGCAGGCAATCAACAATTAAACCTGTATGATCTGAATAAAGCCACTTATGCCTTACTCCGTTATGGTGCAAAGATTAGCGAGAGCGTAGGGCAACACAAGGTTACAGTTAATTTCGTTAACTGGGACAAGCCGCTTGAAAACGACTTTTATATAGCCGAAGAAGTGACCTATTACGGCAAGCAACGGAAGCGTCCCGATTTGGTGCTCTACATAAACGGCATTGCATTTGGCGTCATTGAGCTTAAGCGCAGCACGGTATCGATGTCTGAAGGGATACGTCAAAACCTTACAAACCAGCGTAAAGAGTTCATTATGTCGTTCTTTACTACAATCGGGTTTGTCATGGCAGGAAACAACTCAGAAGGGCTCCGCTATGGTGTCACAGGCACGCCTGAAAAGTATTTCCTCTCTTGGCGCGAGGACGAAACCGCCACGGATAAAGTGTCCGTAGCTATCCGTAAGCGTAACGAGGATCATCCCATTAAGCTGGATAAAAACTTGATTTCGCTTTGCAGCAAGGAGCGATTTGTTGAGATATTGCACAACTTTATCGTCTATGATGGTGGAACGAAAAAAACTTGCCGACCCAACCAGTTCTTTGGGGTAAAGGCTGCGCAGGACTACATTGGGCGGCGGGAAGGCGGCATTATCTGGCACACACAGGGCTCAGGCAAATCGCTGTCGATGGTATGGCTCAGCAAGTGGATCAAAGAAAATGTGCCCGATAGCCGAATTTTGATTGTTACCGACCGCGATGAACTGGATACGCAGATTGAGAGGGTTTATAAAGGTGTGGATGAGAAGATTGTCCGCACCAAAAGCGGACGCGATCTGGTAAACAAGATCAATGATACTTCTCCGCCGCTTATGTGCTCACTCATCCATAAGTTTGGCAGGCGCGGCGGTGAAGCATCGGAAAAGGATTATGAGAGCTTTATTGAGGAAGTAAAAGCTGCGTTGCCGAAAAACTTTTCGCCCAAGGGCGACTTTTACGTTTTCGTTGACGAGTGTCATCGAACTCAGTCCGGCAGGCTGCATAAGGCGATGAATATTATCCTGCCAAATGCTGTCTTTGTTGGATTTACAGGCACTCCGCTGATGAAAAAGGACAAACTCACAAGTCTTGAAATATTTGGGCCATATATCCATAAATACAAGTTTGATGAGGCTGTGCGGGATAAGGTTGTGCTTGACCTGCGCTATGAAGCGCGTGAAGTGGAGCAGGATGTCGTTTCGCAGGAAAAAATCGATGCTTGGTTTGAGTCGAAAACGAGCAGCCTCAACGATGTAACGAAAGCAAGGCTGAAAAAACGCTGGGGCAACCTGCAAAAGGTATTCAGCTCAAAGGCGCGGCTTGGTGTTATCGCCTCTGACATTATTTTTGATATGGAGACGAAACCGCGTCTTCGTGAAGACGGGCACGGCAACGCTATGCTGGTTGCCAGCAGCATTTATCAGGCGTGTAAATACTACGAGATATTCCAAGACAGCGGCTTTAAGAAGTGCGCCATCGTAACATCTTACGCTCCAAATCCCGGTGATTTGAGGACAGAAACGGTCGGCGAAGATGGCGAGACTGAAACCGCAGAGCAATATGAGATTTACCGTAAAATGTTGGACGGCAAAGATGCCGATACCTTTGAAGCGGAAGTAAAGCAGAAGTTTGTCGAACAGCCCGATCAAATGAAATTGCTCATAGTGGTTGATAAGCTGTTGACCGGATTTGATGCACCAGCAGCCACATATCTTTACATTGATAAATCAATGCGAGATCACGGCCTTTTCCAAGCGATTTGTAGGGTTAACCGCCTTGATGGTGAAGATAAGGATTTTGGCTATATCATAGACTATAAAGACCTGTTTCGTTCCCTTGAAAAAGCTGTAGAAGACTATACTTCTGAGGCGTTTGATAATTATGATGTGGCAGATGTATCTGGCCTGCTCAACAACCGCCTCGATAAAGCAAAAGAACAGTTCGATGATGCGCTGGAAGCGCTTCGCGCACTCTGCGAGCCCGTGGCCATGCCCAAAGATGAGATCGATTTTATACACTACTTCTGTGGCAGAAATTCCGAGGCATTTGATTTAGACGAGCTTGAAGAAAACATGCCAAAGAGGGAGCAGCTCTATGATCTTTCTGCTACGGCGATGCGCGCTTTTTCTGAGGTGTCCGGAGAGCTGAAAGAGAAATATTCTTATACATCGGAACAAGTAAAGGTACTGGACGGCGAGGTGCAGCACTTTGTTAAGGTGCGTGATGTCGTTCGTGCTGCCAGTGGGGACTATATCGACCTTAAAGGTTATGATCCTGATATGCGTCATTTGATCGACACCTATCTTTCAGCCAACCCGAGTCGCGTTCTTTCTTCGTTTGGTGATATTCCGCTGGTTCAGCTTCTTGTTGAGCGCGGTATTGATGCAGTAAAAGAAATGCCTGCCAAGACTAAGAAGGAACAAGAGGCTGTTGCCGAGACAATTGAAAACAATGTGCAGAAAGAAATCGTTGAAAAACGCCAGAGCAATCCTAAGTACTATGAAAAAATGTCTGCTTTGTTGCGTGAGCTTATAGAACAGCGGCGCAATGAAGTTATCAATTACGAGGAATATCTCAAACGAATTGTGGAGCTGGCAAAAGATATTCGCCAGCCGGAAAGCACTTCACGCTATCCTGAACGCATTAGGAATAGCGCGGCGATGCGGGCGCTTTATGATAATTTAGATGGAGATGAAGAACTTGCTGTTAGTGTTCATCATGCCATTCTTGAAGCGCGGTTAGATGGATTCAGAGGGAATATTGTGAAAGAGAGAAAGGTACGACGTTCAATAGAAGCTGCCCTGCGTGGTGATAAAGCGAAGGCGGAGGAATTGATGAAAATCGTAATTGAGCAGGGTGAATATTGATGATAAACCTGAACGTTGGCGGAATTGATATATCCGCTGAAAAGAAGCAAATAAAAAATATGTATATACGAGTTATTCCGCCAGATGGCAAGGTCAAGATAACTGCGCCAATGTCTGCGACAGAAGATGCAATCCGTATGTTTGCCGTATCTCGTATTGCTTGGATTAAAAAGCAACGCCAAAAGTTTGTGGAACAGCCAAGGCAGACTGAGCGCAGATATGTGACTGGTGAAAGCTATTATTTATGGGGAAAACGGTATCGCTTGGATGTCATATATAGCAATGTTAGAAATGATATTTCTATAAGCGGTCAAAAAATCGTCTTGCAGGTGCGAAAAGACAGCACTCCACAGCAACGTGCCAATGTGATGGACGAATGGTATAGAGAAGTATTAAAAAACGCCATTCCTTCAGTATTTGAGAAGTGCGAGAGGCTTGTCGGTGTTAAGGCAAAAGAGTGGCAAGTGAAGAACATGAGAACTAAATGGGGTACATGCAATATACAGGCAAAGCGTGTTTGGCTCAATTTGCAACTGGCGAAAAAAACGCCTGAATGCCTTGAATATGTGATCATCCATGAGCTTGTCCATCTATTGGAGAAAAACCATAATGATGCTTTCAAGGGGTATATGAATAGTTTTTATCCCAACTGGAGGACTGTGAAAGCTAATCTGAACGATCAGATGCTGGATCACATGGAGGAATAATGTGATAAAACGTGATAGGAGGCAGAAATGGGCGACATCAATCTATTTTCTTTAGACGGACAGGTTACCCAATTATCACCAACTGCGTTTCAATTAGAGCGCGAGCTGCAAGTTCTCGTTGAGAAAAACATGAGCACATTCTTTGGTGTGACCTTTTTACAGTCTGAATTTTCTATTCCAAATGGGCGCATTGATAGCCTTGGGATCGATGAAAACTACTGTCCGGTTATATTTGAATATAAGCGTAGCCAAAATGAAAATGTTATCAATCAAGGTCTATTTTACCTCGATTGGCTGATGGATCATAAGGCTGAGTTTAAGCTGTTGACCATTGAAAAGCTGGGAATGGATATTGCAAACAAAATTGACTGGTCTATCCCATGCGTTATATGTATAGCAAGCGACTTTACCAAGTTTGATGAACACGCAGTTAACCAGATGCAGAAGAACATTAGGCTAATCAAGTACAAAAAGTTTGGGGATGGGCTTATCCTGTTTGAGCAGATAAATGCGCCTGATGTCAAACCAATTTTAGAATCCAGCGGCGATACTCAGCAAACAAAAAAGACAACGGATAAAACATTTGCGGAGCAATTAGCAGGAACCAGTAGCGAACTCCGAGAGATATATTACGAGATTCGTGATTACATTTTATCGCTCGGGGACGATGTATCTGAAAATCAGTTAAAATTGTATTGTGCTTACAAAAAAATTAAAAATATTGTCTGTGTCGAAGTTCGACAAAAGAGTATTCTTCTTTACATGAGGTTGAACCCTGATAATCTTCCCGAGGAGCAATCAAAAGGTATTATACGCGATGTTCGCAATGTGGGGCATTGGGGGACTGGAGAAGCAGAGGTGACGATTAAAAACGCAAAAGACTTTGAAAACATTAAATATCTTGTTGATATGTGTTATAATGAGAATTAGCATTAGAGATGAAAAAACTATGCTTACAATCGCTGAAACATCTCGGTTTAACCTGCAAACCCCTCGCAAGAGCACAGTGAATGCGACCAGCGATAGCGACTAACTGATAGATTTTTGATAGCAAAAGTTCGGCAACCCGTTAGGATAAGGATAACTGAAATCATATCCTATCAAATGGAATCAAAATATCCAAACAAAAAAGTTTAGAAACGAGATTAACTCGGCGAGTGGGAGTAAGGTTATTCATCCCGCAAACCCGCATATATACTGGGTTTGCGGGATTCTATTTTTCTAAAAAGTACACAAAAGGTACACGGAAAGGGTTTAATATAAACCTTGCAATTTTTCCGCAACCTCTGCCTGTTTATTGGGGTAAAGGTGGGAGTACGTTTGCAAAGTCGTTTTGATGTCCTCTTTCCGAGAGCTTAAGTACATGGTTGGGCTAGCAAACTTGCACTCAAAGAAGAAAGACTCAATTATACGGGAGATTTTCGCAAACCTCAGTATGTATAATTTTTCAGAGCTTGTGGCATCCAGAGCTCCATTCTGGCGCCAGACCCGCCGAAAAGGAGTATCGCAGATATCTATGTACATGAATAGTTCCAATAAATGTCAATCTATTTGGGTTTTATTGGCTGCTTGCTGGGAGCACTCATAAGCAAAGCCAGCTATTCTGAGTTTGGCATAGTGTCTGCTGGTGTTTCAGAATACCCGATACCGTTGACATGAGCTTGTTTTCAGGTAGCATATCACAACCGGCCAGTTATTTGCATTGTGTTTTTGTAGAGCACCAATTCTTTGTTGTAAAAATCAGTTCAAATCCAGTAACGGATAATTGGACTTTTTTATTTTATATCCATATGCGTTTTTTCAATATATCGGGTAAGGTTACCCACGCACCGACCGGCGGGAAGGGATGCCAATGCAAGCCTCGGGATAGTTTGCTAACAGATTTGGAGCAACAGTCAAACTTAAGCGACCGGCCATCCTTAGCGTAAATCCCAATCAGTCTCATTGAACGACCATACAGTGCCGCTCAAAAAGTGGAAAGCGGAGGCCTGACGCACACCGCCGAAAAAGAAAAATTATATGGAGAATTCTACCGGCTGAGAGAGGAAGTCTATTTAATACACAGCTTTCAATTTTTGTAAGGAACCGACGTTAACTGCCAATTATATAATAGCTCGAACAAGTAAATTCACGAAATCAACAAATATAGGGCAGAGAGCCGGAATCAAAGGGAGTACGGTCGCGGCCGGTGGAATAGATAACGAAAGCGATATGCCTTTAGTGGAGCGCATCGGATAACCATCGAAGCGAAAGATGTTTTTCTGCTACACCTCAATGTCCCAGCGGTTTTGGTAATACCGCAAAATCACAGAGATATCCGCACCCGTGCAGAGACAGGCCGCTGTATTGGGCCATTTCAGTTGTCTTGCCGGCCCCCCTTTATTCGTTACACTGGTCAATGATGTGCTTTCGTAGCACAAAAAATAGATAGCAGCATTTCCGTAGCATGTCAAAATTATATATAAAGGGAGAATTAACCATGTCAAGATGCTATTTAGATTATAGAGATATTATTAATCATCAAAATAATTGCGGCTGTTGGAGCCCTAGCTGTACTTGTCAACCAAGCACATGTTGTCCATGCATCGTCCGTGGACCAACAGGCCCCACCGGTCCGACTGGTCCCACCGGTCCGACCGGTCCGACTGGTTCAACTGGTCCGACTGCACCAGTTTTATTAAGAAAACAAACTGCCTGTAAAAATGCGGTTCATCTAAACCGCCTCGGAATGGGTATTGATTTCTATGTATTCCTGTATTCTGCGTAACTGGTCGGCAAACTTGAATTTAACGCTGATGTTGCCATTCTCATGTACCTTGATACAGTCGATAAGTTCAATCAATACCTCTCTTGTCAGTTTGTCGATATTTTCAAACTTCTTAAAAGCTACTAAAAAAGGGTTTTCCGTGTCAACGCCATTTTCCAACTCGGCCCGTTCTGCGGCCAGATTATCAATAACCGCTTTAATCGCTTTCGCTTGCCTTTCGTAATCTTCGCTCATATGGCGGTAATCGCTATGTGTGATTTCTCCGTCTTTCCAGTCTTGATAAATAGACTGTTTGTAACGCATGATTTTAGCAAACTCTTTTTCTTTTGCGGCAATCAATTCATCAATCCGTATGGACTGGCTTTTTTTGAGCGGAGCCGTGCTGATGTGTGAAATAGCCTCAGAGTAATGAACGGCAAGATATACCTGCTGTTGAATGGCATACAGTACAGCCGTTTCCAGCCTGTTATGCTTAATGGAATGTTTTGTGCAAGCTGTTTTTGACTGCGCCTTATAGGTGCGGCAATAATAATAAACTGTGCCTTTAACTTCACTTCTTACCATTGCCTTGCCACAATCCGCACAACGTAGGAAACCACTGAATAGATACAACTTCTTTTTTTGTGGGGCTGTACGGGTATCTCGTTTCAACAGTTGCCCAACTTTTTCAAAAATCTCCCGGTCTATAATCGGCTCATGTGTATTTTCCACTATAAACCATTCATCTTCGGGCACTCGTTCCTGGGTATGGATTTTGTAGCTTTTCACACGCTGTCGGCCTTGTACCATATCCCCCACATAAAGGCGGTTTTTCAAAATATCGCTTACCGTTTTCGCACTCCAAAGAGGCTTGTTTTCCGCATGGGGGTTCTGATAATTCAGACCCTTACTTTTTTTGTACTCTGATGGACACAAAATACCATGACTGTTGAGATTGTGTACTATGGCGTTTTTACTCATACCATCAAGAAACCATGTATAAATGTTCCTTACTACCTCGGCGGCCTCCTCGTCTGCAATCAAGGCATGTTTGTCTTTCGGGTCTTTCATGTACCCATATGCCGCAAAGCCGCCTATAAACTCACCGTTACGCCTTTTGTAGTCAAATACCTGTCGTATCTTTTTTGAGGTCTGATAGCAAAAATTATCATTCATTACGTTGGTAATCGGTACAATCAGGTTAGATACGCTGTCAGGGTTATGGTAACTGTCGATATTTTCATTCAAGCTGATAAACCGTACATTCATCTGCACAAACAGATTTTCAATCAGACTTCCGGCGTCGCTGTAATTACGGGATAGCCGGGAAAGGTCTTTGACGATAACACAGTTTATTTTTTTGCTCATAACATCAGCTATCAGCTTTTGGAAACCCTCACGGTTGGTATCTGTGCCGGTGTACCCATCATCTGTATACTCTGTTATGCTTGAAAACTCGTCAATGTGTTTCTGATAGTATTCATCCAGCAACTCTTTTTGATGTATAACGCTGTTGCTGTCGTCGTTGCCTTTGTTCAAATCCTCTTTTGAAAGGCGGATATATTCGCCAAGGTTCCAACGCAAGACATTATAAGAAGCGGAAACCATTTCTTCAATGCCTCTGTTTTTTGTGCGTGCCATTTTACCTCCTTCCTATCACATTACACTTATATTATACCATGCAAGCGTAATGCAAACAATGTTGTCGAGCCTGCAAAGCCGCTTTATAGCTGGCTTTTTACCACTTCGGGCCAACTTGGCCCGAAGTGTCACAGGCCGCTTTTTTGGCGTATTAGGAAATTGGTAAAAGTATCTTGAAGTGAGGGGGCGTTATCCGAAAATTCCAGTTTTACGCCCATGTCGCCCACGCGGAAACAATAAGGGTTTTTAACGGTTGCGAGTATTCGGGCCGCTCTTTCTTCTTGCGGTATGGTATTATCGAAAGTAAAGTCGCTAACATCAACTAATTCCTCTTTATTTACTGTCTCTATATTAACGCTTGCAAGCTCTGTGATTGGTACACGTTTTTGCATGAATTTTCGCCCCCTTTCTTATATATCTATGAAAAGCCTTGATTGTCCTATGAAGAATATGGAGAAATAGAAAAAAGCAACGCTTTTTATACGTTGCTTTTTTCTATCGCTTCATATTGTAACTTCGGGCCAAATTGGCCCGAAGTTACAATATCAATAGGGACTGTTGCAATAGTACCTGTCTGCATTGTCCAGCGTGTTTATATCAAAAAACCATTTCATTTCTGATACAACCGCCTGTATGTCCTTTGGCTTATATTCAAGATTTTCCATAGCCTTAATGACATATCCCAAACAGGCCCCGTTGCTCCATTGCTGAAATAGCAATGCCTGTAATTCTTTATCCATGTTAAAATCTCCGTTCATCAATCGGGAGTGTGCCGCGCCGTATGTGTCGGCCTGTCATAAGACAGTAATTCCGGCGCGGCTCTCCCTTGTATATTAAAAACGATAACCCGGACGGGTATTAGCATACCCTCATAGGAATTTCACCTCCCCCCATGCTGATGGCGGGTCGTCCCTTGACATGACGTTAGCCAGACGAAAGTATCATTATCCCTGCGCTGGATCGTTGCCGGGCGGGATTGCTTGTCCCGCTCTGTCGCTGCCGATGTTTGTCGCTCGTACCTGTTCGGTAGTCGTGGCGCACCCGCGCTGGCTCCCCCCGCTTGTGAAAGTATCCGGATTATCGGTTATTCAGTTTTCAAAGTACATTGGAGGGAGGAAACTCCCTTCAATAACCATGAGAAAAAAAGGCGATAACTTAAACAGGTTCGGAAAATTTTTTTAGAAATATTTCCATGTTCCGCAAGCCTCTTTCAATGGCAATGCAAACGGCGCTTTCGCTTATTCCCTCAGCTCGTGCAATCTCGGTTTGTGAAACGCCGAGAATGTAATGGGCGTACACCCTCCGGCCCTGCTTGTCCGGCAGGGAATTGATTGCCGCGTAAAGCTGTTCCGTTGTCAGCTTGCGCTCGTACAATTCATAGGGGGAAAGCGAAACAAAAAGCGCGTCATGCTCTATCCCATCGCCAACATCAAGTGAGTAATGCGCCTTGTTCCAGTACATACGGCGTATGTAATTACGTTCCAGCCGTTCAGCCTCGCACATAATCGCCGCCACTTCATCGGGAACATCAACAACACAATCCCCACTAAACGGGTAAAAATCCCGCAGATTTAATTTAGTCATAAAACGGCCTCCATTCGATTTTTTGGTAAATGCTCAAAATCGAATGGAGCGCGGTGGGGAGCGGCAGCCGGGGCCGCTGTAGCGCCTCACTTCGGGCCAAGTTGGCCCGAAGTTGCAAGGCTTGTCCGTAATAAGCTGGAATAAAGAGAGCAATAGCGAAAATACCACAGCCCGGTTTTGGGTTGCGGCGTGACACTTTGTGCATGATAAAAGTTGATAGCGCACGTCGTTCCCTTCTTTTGAGAGGGAACAAATGCGGCATAGGTCGGTCATTCCCTCACTTTTATTTGAGGAAATCGTACCGAGCGACCATGTTAGCTTTTAGTCAAGTTCATCGCAACAAAATCGCAGTTTCATGTCAGAAAGTTATCACTTTTTTGGGGCATGAAAAAACGACCCGATTTTTCGGGCCGTTTGGAGGGCTTTTTTATACTGCTATCCTGTATCCGATACTGCGGACTGAATTTATATAATCCGGTTCAGCGCCATAGCGAAGTCGTTGTCGTATTCGGTAGATATGACAGCGAACAGAGTTAATCGTTATTTCAAGCGAAACATCATCGCCGTAAGCATGTAAATATATCTGCTCGTAGGTAAATACCCTCCCGACTTGCGACAAGAGTAATTGCAGAATTTCAAACTCGCTTTTCGCAAGGACTATTTCTTCACCATGAACAAATACCGTGTAATAGTCCAATATCATAAGGATGTCGCGGTGCGTCAGAATACCAAGCGCTTTTCGCTCATTTGACGGCATTTTTGCAAGGCGGTCAATAATATCCTTGTTTTCCCTTATGCTTTCAATCAGCTTGTCCGGGTCAATGATAAATGTATTGGCTCCCCGCATAATGCTCTCGGCAAACTTCGTGCCGCTATCATCCTGAGATAAAATCACAAGGGGAACTTGTTTTGTCCCACTCATAAAGTCAATCAGCGGTGTAATGTTAGCAACACTGTACGAAGTGATTACTGCCAAATATGGCCGAGAGGGGAACCGCTTAATAGCCTCCAACGCAGTATCCACAGAGTCAAGCTGTACGTTATATTTTAGCCAGTCTTTTCGCGCAACTTCAAAATGAGAGCGGCTATATCCTACTACCAATATCCAGTTTTCCAATATCCGCCCTCCTTTCAAAGCCGGATTGACTTTAACGGGTTGTCAAAGTTTCTTGATGGCACTTCGGGCCAAGTTGGCCCGAAGTAGCTAACCGTTATGTCACTTTTGGGGATAAGTGCCTAAACCCGGAAAAAAACCAATACCACAAAGGCAAGTCCAAGTACTATACTTATGCGTGCCGGTATATGCTTTTTTCCATATAAAACTGCTTGTATCATACATAAAAGTAACATACCTCCTGCGAACACACTAGATATAATCACTCTTGAATTATAGCTTTTATATATAGAAAATGCCGCAATAAGCGCAAGAACACCTAATACTACGGATATCAAAATCTTATTCATCCACGCTCTATTGCTGGCAAACGCCGGGAAGTCCCCATGAAATTTCTTTGCGGTTTCCAGACCTTTGCCGCTTGTCATATTAGCTAAAAAAAACAAATTGGCTCCCACTTCGACCAAACCAACAATAAACATAACCCACATTGTAATTCTCACTTTCAGTCCTCCTTTTGCGCGGCGAATATTTTTCATATTTTATAGTGGCGTTACTTCGGGCCAAATTGGCCCGAAGTAACTAATAATTAGATATTCAGATGGATTAGGGATTAAACCTTATCCTATCTTTATCTGTTGGAATACTATTAACTACTTCTTGCCATTCACCATCTTGGAATACCTCATATCGTTCAAAAGCACAAGGCAATCCGTTTGCAGTAGCTATGTCGCTGCTGTCCATAAGCTGAAAATGTAAATGTGGAGCAAAGGAATTACCTGAATGACCCACTCTCCCAATAACTTCACCTTTTTTTACACTTTGACCTACTGTAACTTGAATAGACCCAGTTTGAAGATGACACAGCGCAGCATATACATTATCGCCGCATTCCATAATGACGTAGTTGCCCGCGACTGATTGTACCTCATCTTTTGTCGGGTCGAAATAATGAGCATTTTTATATGCGTTAGCCATATCTGCACGCAAATTCGTTCGTTCCCTTTCTTCGTAACCATCCTCTGCTTGAACAACTATACCGTCACAAGGCGCATATATATCTTGGCCCCAACAATAATAATCATCTAAGGAAACCCCAAAAAGAAGATATTGCGGTAAGCTAACGCGATAGGCGGGCCAGCCCTTTCTTTCCCAATCCACTTGTATAAAGTCATAGGCATATCTTGTTCCTAACTGGTCTGTTCCGTGGCTTGGTATTTTTGTTCCTGGCGTGTTAGGAGAGAGCCATTCTCCCCTTAAAGGAAACTCTACAATTATCGGCTCACGCATTTCATCACTCCTATCCATCCATTCTTTACCTACATGATTAAAAATGAATAGCGCTGCAAGGGTAAATGCCAGTATGATGCTTTTCCTATTCCGCATTGCAACTCGCATTTTCCCCAATCCCTTATTCATCAGTTGACGTATAGAAAACTTTCCTAAGTTCATCAAAGTATTCATCAAGTGTTGAAACGATACGCTCATAATCCAAGCTTGAAGCTTCCGATTTTCTAATATCTTCTAATATTTGATTAGTAAAACCTATATTAGCCCAAAGAATAAACTGCTTGCACTTTTCGATATCCAAACCAAGTCTAAACTTAGAAACATCAATCATATCAAATATTTGATGGTCACATGATGATTGCTTTTTGTTGGATCTATTCTCAAGTTCTTTGTTTACTTCATCAGAGTTAGTTGGAGAGGAAAGTTTGTTAAACTCAAAAATCCACGGATACTGTTTCAGTAATTCAATTTGAAGAAGATATGATTGCCGTAGTCTTTCAAAAATATCTGTTTCCTTAAAATTCATTTTCATAAAATATTCTTTATTAAGAAGTTCGGTAAAGTAGTCATACACACACAGAAAAAGTTCCTGCTTATTGTTTACATAATGAAACATCAGGGCTTTAGAAATCCCCGCATCTTTTGCAATTACATTTGTTGAAGCATTGTCAAATCCTCTTAGTACAAATTCGTTCAACGCCGCATTCAAAATAGCGTCGCGTCTTTGAGGTTCTAAATCCAATAATTTTATAGGCATATTTAATCCTCTCTTAACAATCTCACTTTGAATTTACCTGTAGGTCAATACTATTATATCGCTATTTGACCTAAAGGTCAATAGATAAATTTTAATACTAAATTTACGTTATTTCAAGCCTTGCCGCTAAACGGCAAGCAGGGCAACTGTGGCCACAGTTGCACGTTTTTGAGATTTTCCCTTGCGGGAAAATTCAAAAACTGCTTGTTGGGGAGTGCCTTCCCCAAACCCTGCAACTTCGGGCCA
>Ga0153920_1000301_pt1 | contig 19925 bp, 19 predicted proteins | sample TSNJ004MetaG_FD_104713 | JGI IMG/M metagenome (GOLD analysis project Ga0153920, IMG submission 104713) | Attine ant fungus gardens microbial communities from New Jersey, USA - TSNJ004 MetaG | ecosystem: Host-associated > Fungi > Mycelium > Unclassified | place: USA: New Jersey, Brendon T. Byrne...
CTCCCGTTTACAGTGCTTTGCCGTTTGGATAGCGTTTTAAAGGACACGAAAAAAGAAGTTCTGCATTTGAACAGTACTTTGAAATACAAAAATAAAGCACCGTTTCTTACGAAGGCGACGCATTACAAATTTTATAATGTAAGTGATTTTACCTTTGATAAGTTGAAAGACGATGCTACGAATATTGCAGATAATCTTACAGACTACATAAAGGGATTCTCTGATAACGCACGGATGATACTGGAGTCCTTTGATATTTATTCGCAGATTGCCAGACTGGATAAAGCGAATCTGTTGTATTTGGTTGTTGCAAAATTTGTTGATGATATTGACCTGCACCCAGACCATGTCAGCAATAACGAAATGGGATACATTTTTGAGGAACTCATCCGCAAATTTTCCGAAATGTCTAATGAAACTGCAGGAGAACATTTTACCCCTCGTGAGGTTATTCGGCTGATGGTTTCTATTCTATTTACACCGGATATGGAACAAATATGTGAGCCGGGATTCATGGCGAAGCTGTATGATCCAGCGGCAGGCACGGGCGGGATGCTATCTGCAGGAATTGAGTATGCATCAGAACAGAATGATAAAGCCATCATTGAGGTGTATGGGCAGGAACTAAATGAAAAAACCTACGCTATCTGTAAGTCGGATACCATGATTAAGGGCAAAGGCTACGAGAATATCCATCTTGGAAACAGTTTTACTGAAGACGCACTGAAGCAAGAACATTTTCATTATATGCTTTGCAATCCACCCTTTGGTGTGGAATGGAAGAAATACGAGAAATTCATTAGAGATGAAGCGGAGGATAAGGGGGATGCAGGTCGATTCGGTGCAGGTCTTCCAAGAGTATCTGATGGTTCCTTGCTATTCTTACAACATATGATTAGCAAAATGTTGCCAGTTGAAGAAGGGGGCACACGAATTGCCATTGTATTTAATGGCTCTCCACTATTTACTGGTGATGCTGGAAGCGGGGAAAGTGAAATCCGCAAATGGATTATCGAGAATGGATGGCTTGAAACAATCATTGCTCTGCCAGATCAGTTGTTTTATAACACTGGTATTCTTACTTATGTTTGGATTGTAACAAACAGAAAGAAAGGTATCCGTAAGGGCAAAATTCAGTTGATTGATGGAACATCATTCTGTGAACGTATGCGTAAACCACTAGGTGAAAAAAGAAAAATGCTCACAGATGAACATATCCGTGAGCTGACAAATATTTATGGTAATTTTGTTCCAAGCGAATATTGTAAGATTTTCGATGAGGATGACTTTGCGTATTGGAAGGTTACGGTAGAACGTCCGTTACGACTGAATTTCCAAGCTTCCCCAGAACGTATTGAACGTATCCGTGAACAGACAGCGTTCGCTAATCTTGCAAAGAGTCGCAAGCGTAAGCCAGAAGAAATTGCTAAGGAAGTTGCCGAAGGAGAAAAACAACAAGAAGTTATATTGAATGTGGTTCGTAGTTTAGATGACTCTGTACGCTATAAAAATCGTGCAGAGTTTACGAAGATATTGCAAAAAGCATTTGAAAAAACAGAAATCTCCGTCAAAATGCCATTATTGAAAGCTATTCTCACTGCTCTTTCTAGAAAGGATGAGACCGCAGATATTTGTACAGATGCGAAGGGCAACCCGGAGCCGGATACAGATTTGCGTGATACAGAACAGATTCCTTTTAAACAGGATATCAATGAGTATATTAAGCGTGAGGTTCTCTCTTATGTGCCGGATGCTTGGGTAGATGCAAGTAAGACGAAGAAAGGGTATGAAATTCCTTTTACACGCCATTTCTATAAGTTTACAGAGATGGGTAATGCTGAAGAAACATTACATGACATTGAAGCATTTGGTAAGAGAATTCAGGCATACATTTCTAAACTCTTTATGGAGGTATAAATGTGGAGAAAATCAGAATGAAATATATATGTGAATTGATTATGGGACAATCACCAAATAATGAAACTGTTAATTATGATGAAGAGGGACTTCCGTTTTTGCAAGGTAAAGCTGACTTTGGTCAAGTGAGTCCGACTCCTACGGTTTGGTGTTCAGAGCCAAAAAAAGTTGCGAGTAAAGGAGATGTGCTTTTATCTGTCAGAGCACCTGTAGGAACCGTTAATTTATGTAATCAAGACTATGCTATAGGTAGAGGACTCTGTGCTATTCGTGCGAAGAAAATCACTAAAAGGTTCTGTTGGTATTTGTCACAAGATATTACAGATGAATTGTGCTCATATGCAGTTGGTACAACTTATGACTCAGTTACAATATCTGATATAGCTAACTTGATGATTTCATATCCATCCATAATGGAACAAGAATATATTACTCAATATCTTGACAATCACATATCAAGAATTGACACGGCACTTACTGACCTCAAAATGCAAGCTGAGATGCTTGATGCATATAAAAAAGAATTGATTGCAAATGCAATTACCCAAGGGTTGGAGAAAGCAGTTCCAATGAAAGACAGCGGTGTAGACTGGATTGGTGAAGTGCCAGAGCATTGGAATATTACCAAGATGAAGTGGATGTTCGAGATTGTGAAACGTATCTATGGTGAGGAAGACAGAGATGTACTTTCAATCACACAGCGCGGTATTAAAATTAAAGATACAGATTCTAATGATGGTCAATTAGCAGAATCCTACGCAAATTACCAAGTAGTAAATGTGAATGATTTCGCTATGAACTCTATGGACTTATTAACTGGTTGGGTGGATTGTAGCCCATACGAAGGAGTAACCAGCCCAGATTATCGTGTATTTCGCTTTTTGCCATCAAAGCCACAGTGCCAAAATTATTACAAACATATGTTTCAAATGTTTTATAAGAGACGTATTTTCTATCGCCTTGGACAGGGTGTCTCGAATCTTGGAAGGTGGAGATTGCAGGCAGATCAATTTTTAAATATGTACTTGCCACAACCCCCACTAGAGGAACAAAAACAGATAGCGGAGTATCTTGATGCAAAAACAGCGGAAATTGAAAATCTGATTGCAGATATTAATACTCAGGTAGAGAAACTGAAACAGTACCGGAAAATTATAATTCACGATGCTGTTTCAGGAAAAATAAAAATGGAGGGTGCATAAATGGCTATTGATACAAAAGAACGAACATTTGAAGAAGAAATCGAATACTGTTTGATAAGCAATGGCACAAAATCAACCCATTATGTCAAAGGCAATCCCTCTGACTACAACCGAGAACTGGCAATGGATACAAAGGCAGTGCTTGCCTTTGTAAAAAGTACCCAGCAGGACAAATGGAATGACCTTTGTAAACGGCATGGTGCGGATGTGGAGCAAGGATTTTTGAAACGTCTGAATGATGAGTTAAATCGGCGTGGTATGATTGATGTGCTTCGCCATGGAATCACAGACTTGGGTGTTGCCATAAGACTTGCTTTCTTCAAGCCTGGTAGTGGTATGAACAAAACGCTGGAAGCATTGTATAATAAAAATGTTCTACAAATCACCAGACAGGTGAAGTATAGTCTTATAAATGAAAATTCAATTGACTCGGTTATCTTCTTAAATGGACTGCCTATCATAACAATTGAGTTAAAAAATCCGCTGACTGGGCAAACATATAAAAATGCAATCACGCAATATCAGTCGGATCGAAACCCTCGTGAACTTCTGTTGACTTTCAAAAAAAGAGCGATAGTTCATTTTGCAGTGGATACTGAAGAAGTGTGGATGACCACTTGTCTAAAAAAACTGGATACTTTCTTTATTCCCTTTAATAAAGGATACCATAGCGGTGCAGGTAATCCGCCTATTAAGAATGATTACCGTACATCATATCTGTGGAAGGAAGTCCTTCAAAAGGATAGCCTGCTTGATATCTTCCATCGATTCATTCAGATAAAGATGGATGAGAATACCGGAAAAGAAAAAATAATCTTTCCTCGATACCATCAGCGGGATGTTGTAAAGAAATTGGTGAGGGATGTTTACGCTAATGGAAGCGGTAAAAATTACTTGATTCAGCATTCGGCAGGCTCTGGTAAATCCAACTCCATTGCATGGCTTGCGCATCACCTGGGAAATTTACATGATGCGAATGACCTGCCTGTGTTTAATAGTATCATCGTTATTACAGATAGGCGTGTCCTTGATAAACAGCTTCAGCGTGACATCTTTAATATAGAGCACAAAGATGGAGTGGTTGTACGTGTGGATAAAAATGCAAAACAGCTGACTACTGCTCTTGAAAAGGGAAATAAAATCGTAATATGCACGTTACAGAAATTTCCGTTTGTGGATGTACAAAAGGTTTCCACAGCAGGTAAGAGATTTGCAATTATAGTAGATGAAGCACACTCTTCACAGACTGGTAAAGCAAGTGAACGATTAAAAGAGGTGCTTGCAGATATTTCTATGCAGGGCGAGGAAGCTATCGAAAAGAAGTTACATGAGTATGCCATTGAGGAAGCTAAGGCAGAAGCCGAAGAGCTAGACTCTGATGAACAGCTTGCAGATGAAATTAAGGAAGAAATGTCAGCACACGGACAGCAGAAAAATCTATCATTTTTTGCATTTACGGCCACACCTAAACAGAAGACGCTTGAAATATTTGGTACCAGAACGGCTTCAGGGAAACCGGTGCCATTCCATATATATAGCATGAGACAGGCCATTGAAGAACATTTTATATTTAATGTTCTTGAGAACTATACAACTTATGAAACGTATTTCCAACTCGGCAAAAAAGTAGCTGATGATCCGGTATACGGAAAGGGTCAGGCAAACAAAGCGCTTGGTAAATATATGAGTCTGCATCCACATAATCTGGCACAGAAAACTGAAGTTATCATTGAACATTTTCGTAGTCAAGTACAGCATTGCATTGGTGGAAAAGCAAAGGCCATGCTTGTAACAGGGTCAAGACTTCATGCTGTTCGCTATTATTTTGAGTTTATTAAGTACATCAAAAAAATGGGATATACGGATTTAGGTGTGCTTGTAGCTTTTTCTGGTGTGGTAAAAGATAATGTCACGGGAGAATTGAAAGAATATACAGAAGAAAATATTAATCATATTACAGAAAGCGAACTACCTAAAAAATTCGAAACAGGGGAATACCAATTACTTCTTGTTGCGGAAAAATATCAGACAGGTTTTGACCAGCCACTACTGCATACGATGTATGTTGATAAAAAACTGTCTGGTGTAAAAGCGGTTCAGACATTGTCTCGCATCAATCGTACCTGCCCAAGGAAAACAGAAACATTTGTGCTTGATTTTGTGAATTCCCGTGAGGATATTGAGAAAGCATTCCAGGATTATTATGTGGAAACAGGCATTGAAGAAACAACTGATCCTAATACTATATATGATATAAAAAATGTGTTGGATAGCTTTATACTGTATAATGATAAGGAAATCAATGCCTTTGCGAAAGTGTTCTTTAAGGAACGCAAGAAACAGGGCAATATTGACCTTGCAAAACTGAATTCCTTCCTTGACCCTGCTGTAGACCGATATAATGCATTGGAAGAGCAGCAGGATAAGATGGATTTTAAAGGAGCATTGACAAAATTTATTAGATTGTATTCCTTCCTTACACATATCATTAGCCTGAATGATGAGGATTTGCATAAGTTTTATGCGTATGCCAAATGTCTTATTCGTAAGCTGCCGAAAGATGGCGGAGAGAGAACACCAAATTTGGATAGTGATGTTCTCTTGCAATACTATCGTTTGCAAAAAGCATATGAAGGTTCCATTGAACTTCAAAATGAAGAAGGTGTGTTGAATAATAAAACTTCTGGAACAGGTCTGCCGCTTGAGGATGAAAAGGACAATTTGTCAGAGATTATAAAAAGCTTAAATGAGAGACTTGGAACGAATTTCACAGAAATGGATAAGGTACTGGAGCAGTTCGTGCAGGATATGTCAACAAATACGGAGATGATTCTTCGCTCAAAGAATCCGCTTGACCTTTTCAAAATAATTTATGATGAAAATATCATGGATGTGGTACTTAGCCGAATGACTAAGAATCAGGATTTCTGCGAGCGGTATTTGGAGGACGATGAGTTCCGCAAAGAGGTAGATAAGATACTGTTGCCTCTTGTGCATGAACGTCTTTCAAAAATGTAAATAAATACTTAGGAATACGGTGGTTTGCATAATCTCCGTATTTCTTTTTGTATATATGTTTCATCGGCGTTCGCTAAAATGCGTACAAAGGTATTGACAGTAGAATGCTAACACGATATAATGCAACTATGTCAGCGAACACTATAACATTGAGAGGAGAACGACCATGAATGATAATGAATATGCCTTTGGGAAGTTCATAGAAGAAAGACGTAAGGCATTGGGGTTTACGCTGCGTGGATTTGCAGCAGAGTTGGAGATTGCACCTGCTTATATGAGTGATATTGAAAAAGGACGTCGCTATCCGCCAGAAAAAAAAATGGATGAAATAGCACGCATTTTGAAGCTGAATGATACAGAGAAAACTGATATGTTAGACTTGGCTGCAATGACTAAAACCAAAACAGTATCCTCTGATTTGCCGGAATACATTATGGAAAAAGACCTCGCCAGAGTCGCTTTGCGCCGTGCGAAAGCAGGGGAATTATCTGATGAGGGCTGGCAGGAAGTAATTGACCTCATAAATAAAAAAATTGACGAATAAGGATTGGAGGTTTGCATTTGTATCATCAGTACACACCCGAGCGTCTGGAAAAGAAAGCAATTGAAATACTGTCTTCATATAATGATGGGGAATTACTGAAAACTCCAATGGCAATGGATGTAGACCACTTTGCAGAATTTTATCTAAAGGCAACAATTGATTTTGCTAACTTGTCGCAAGATGGATTGATTTTGGGATGTACCTGCTTTAATGATGGAATTTTGATGGTGTGGGATGATGACAGGACAAAAGCATATCCATTGGATGTTGAGAAAGGCTACATTTTTATTGATAATAATGTGCTAAATTCTGAGGTGGAAGGTCGTGTCAGATTTACAATCATTCATGAATGTTCACATTGGATTTTACACAAAAGGTTCTACTACCAAAAGTCTGGATGTCCTATGCCTAAAATTAACTGTTCGGTGTATTATATAGAAAACTGGACAAAGAAACCGCCAATGTCTGATGATGATATTCGGGAGTGGCAGGCCAATAGATTTGGGGCAGCTCTCATTATGCCAGCCTTGACAGTAAAAATGCTTATGGCAGAAAAATTAAGTATTCCAATCAATGCTCTATCAGCAGTTTGTGTTTCCGAGCAGTTTATACAGGAAATGGCTGATGTGTTTCAAGTATCAAAGTCTGCGATGTATAATCGATTGAGAGATTTAGATTTATTGCGACAATAAACGGGAGAACTCTCTCCAGGTGGGTTCTCTTATATTTTCATACGAATGTTCGCAAATAAGCGTACAAGATAACAAAGGGAAAGGATGTGGTGCCAATGGTAATGCGTGAAAGGAGGGAAAATCTTATTGAAGATAGAAATTCGAACAAATAATGGTAGTGGAAAAAAGCTTTTTGAATGGAATCCGGAAAATAACACGATATCTCTTATAAATAAGAATATGTATTACAGAGTTCAATTATATCAGGAGGCATATCGTATTTTGGAAGAACACCCGAAGAAAAAAGATACTGACACAGAAGGTTGCAATTAAAAACTTAGAAATGAGTCCTCAGAGCTGCTCGATGGCCAGAAGGATGCTGTTGTTAAAACGGCATCAGTCTGGCTATTTTTGCGTTTTATAAACTCTGCGAGATAGAGCAATACAGATTTTGCGTATTTCAAAATTAGAAACTTAAATGTGTGATAGAAAATTTAACAGAATTTTTCAAACCGGACAAAACCTGTCTGGTTTGTGTTCTAACATTAAGCTACATCAACAGGAAGGGGGTGACAATCGTGAGTGCCAATGAACGTAGAGCAGAGTTGATCAGAATACTGGTTGCTAGACGACAGGATACCATGCCAAATCTGGCAGCGGAACTGGGCGTTACTGTGCGCACTATTCAAAGAGATATTCTAGCACTCACGGTTGAATACCCTTTGGTAACGCTTCAGGGCAATGGCGGAGGAGTTAAAGTGGAGGATTGGTACCATCCCCACAAAAATATCTTAAGCTTGGAGCAGATATCCGTGTTGGAAGAATTAATAAAAAATGCGGACAAGCATCAGAGGGAAGTGGTGATTGGCTTGCTTAGTGCCTATGGGAATCAGAAGTGCCAAGTGAAATGTTGATGAATATTTACGGCCATATGAGCCGAATGGAAAGGATGATATTTGCCATGAAAAAAGTTTTTATATGCAGTCCCTATCGAGGGGACGTTGAGGGAAACATCAAATTAGCTAAAAAAATTGGAAGACATGCAGCGATGTGTGATTATATTCCGATTATTCCGCATTTGGTATTTCCTTTATTTTTATCTGATGATATCCCAGATGAGCGGATTCGGGGCATCACGATGGGAGCGGAACTTTTAGAGTCCTGCGACATGATGTGGATTATTGGAACGAAGTTGACCAATGGCATGCAGTATGAGTTAGGGGTTGCAAAGAAAAGCAGAATCCCTATCCGCTGTTATGACACGGATATCAATAGAATTTATCCCCAAAGTATGGGCATTGATGACCGGGTGGATGAAGAGTTTATTGAATTGTTAAAGGGAGCTAAGTTTGATTAGGAAAGGATGAGATTATGGGCGAGATTTATTTAGAAATGGCAGCGCATTTCGAGCAGTTGGCAGTGGGGTGTAGGGTACTTGCAGAGAACGGTGGTCCGGCAAAAAAAGCAGATAAGAAAGCTGCTGGGAAGAAACAGGAAGAGGTAACGAGGGAAGTGGCCATTGAGGAGGTCAGGGCAGTACTTGCCTCCAAGAGTCAGGATGGCAAGACTAAGGAAATTAAAGCACTGCTTGAAAAGTACGATGCCGGAAAACTATCCGGGGTGAAGCCGGAGGATTACCCTGCCTTATTAAAAGAAGCGGAGGCATTGTAGATGGGAAAGCATGCATTATTATCTGCTTCCGCATCAAAACGCTGGATGAACTGTACTCCATCTGCGAGGGTGGAGGAGCAGTTCGAGGAATCCACGAGTGCTTTTGCAGAGGAAGGAACGGCAGCCCATGCTCTGGCAGAGCATCTGATTCGTAAGCATCTGAAAATGAGAAGCAAACGTCCGGTATCAGATTATGAAAATGACGAGATGGATGACTATGTGGATGAATATGTCCAGTACGTTGTAGAGCAGATTGAAAAAGCAAAACAGAACGGTCCAGATCCCGTGATCCTGGTGGAGCAGCACTTGGATTTCTCCTGTTGGGTACCGGATGGATTTGGTACGGGTGATATGGTCATTGTAGCCGATGGCACGCTATCCATTATTGACTTGAAGTATGGAAAAGGTGTGGCGGTAGATGCCTGTTGGAACCCGCAGATGATGCTCTATGCGCTTGGAGCATTAAATCTGTTCGATATGTTATACGATATCAAATGGGTGTCCATGACCATCCACCAGCCAAGACTGGAATCGGTCAGTACCTTTGAAATAAGTGTTGAGGATTTAATCCGCTGGGCAGAGCAGGATTTAATGCCAAGAGCCAAACTGGCAGCGGGCGGTGAAGGAGAGTTCCTTCCGGGGGCATGGTGCCGATTCTGTAAAGCCAGAAACCAATGCAGGGCAAGGGCGGACAGCTTCCTCAAACTGGCACAGATGGAATTCAGACCGCCGGCACTTCTGACTGATGATGAAATCGCAGAGGTACTGGGACTGGCGGACGAACTTGCCAAATGGTCAGCGGATGTCTATACCTATGCACAGGATGAAACGGTCACAAACGGGAAGGAATGGACTGGCTTTAAGTTAGTAGAAGGACGTTCCAACCGTAAGTATTCTTCGGAGGAAGATGTGGTGGAAGCTGCCGGTGCGGCAGGATACACCGATGTTTATAAAAAGTCTCTTATCGGCATTTCCGAGATGGAAAAGTTGATGGGCAAGAAGAAATTCAGTGAAGTTTTAGGAGCCTATGTGTACAAGCCACAAGGAAAGGTGGCTTTAGTTCCTAACTCGGATAAAAGAAACCCTGTCACAATCGCAACCGCAGAAACGGACTTTAAGGAGGACAAATAATATGTCAAATCAAATCACAGCAACCAAAGTAATCGTACCTTGCAGATTCAGTTATCTTCACGCATTCGAGCCGGATGCAGTGAATGGCGGTGATCCGAAGTATTCGGTATCAGCTATTATTTCCAAAGATGATAAGGAAACGATCAAAAAGATTCAGACCGCTGTCGAACAGGCGAAGAAGGACTCGGTGTCTAAATGGGGAGGTAAGATTCCTGCCAATTTAAAACTGCCGCTTCGTGATGGTGACATCGACAGACCGGATGATGAAGCTTATGAGAACAGCTGCTTCTTCAATGCCAATTCCAAACAGGCTCCGCAGTGCGTGAATAAATCCGTACAGCCTATCATCGACCAGAGTGAGTTGTACTCCGGCTGTTATGGCCGCATCTCTGTCACGTTCTATGGCTATAACTCTAATGGTAACCGTGGGATTGCAGCAGGACTTGGCAACATCCAGAAGCTGAAAGACGGAGAACCTCTCGGAGGCAGAACCAATGCGGCAGATGATTTCGATTCCGTTGAGGAAGATGATTTCTTAAGCTAGTCATTTCATGGGTGGTGTGACAGCCACCCTTACATAGAAAAAACTTATCCGTCAGTTTTACGGTTTTTGTCATTACTAACTTTTGAAAGGAGTCATTGAAGATGGAGCAATGGAAAGAAATAGAAGGACTGGGAGAGATCATATGCATGGGCAGCGTAGAACATACGATCCTTTCTCTGGATCTGGAGACATACAGCGATGTGGATTTAATCAAATGTGGAGTGTATGCCTATGTGGATTCTCCCAACTTTGAAATCCTGCTGTGTGCGTATTCCTTTGATGAGGAGGAAACACAGATCATTGATATGGCAAGAGGAGAGAAGCTGACGGGTGAAATTGTAGAGGCCATTACAGATCCACACATCATAAAGACAGCCTTCAATGCAAACTTTGAACGTATCTGTCTTAGCAAGTATCTGAAAATGCAGTTATCCCCGGAATCCTGGGGGTGCACTGCAGTGCAGTCTTCTATGCTTGCACTTCCCTTATCATTGGAGGGTGTGGGTGAAGTGCTGGGACTGAAAGTACAGAAGATGAAGGCGGGCAAAGATCTCATACGGTATTTCTGCCTTCCCTGTAAGCCTACCAAAGTCAATGGCGGCAGGATACGAAATCTGCCTGATGATGCACCGGAAAAGTGGGAATTGTTCAAAACTTACTGTATCCGTGATGTGGATGTGGAAAAGCAGATCAGGGAGAAATTAAAGAAGTTTCCCATCCCGGAATCGGAGATAGAACTGTATCAATTGGATCAGGAGATTAACGATCGGGGAATTCTGGTGGATAGAGAACTGGTGCAACAGGCTGCTGCCTGTGACCTGCTGCATAAAGACATTGTGACCCACAAAGCCTATGGGTTGACGGGTTTGGCAAATCCCAATAGTGTATCGCAACTGAAAGGGTGGCTCGCAGATAAGGGGATGATGGTTGGCAGTCTTGCCAAAGAAGCAGTGAAAGATTTGATTGAGAAAACGGATGGAGAGGTCATGGAACTCCTCAAATTACGGCTTCTTATGGCTAAAACATCGGTGAAAAAATATGAGGCCATAGAGCGTTCGGTGTGTTCGGATGGCCGGGTTCACGGCTTGCTGCAGTTTTATGGAGCGAATAGAACCGGGCGGTGGGCAGGGAGATTAGTCCAGGTGCAGAACCTCCCACAGAACCATATCAAGGATTTGGAATTGGCACGGAGTCTTGTGCGAGCCGGGCGGTTTGATGAGTTGGAACTGTTTTATGACTCCACACCTAATGTGCTGTCGGAGCTTATCCGTACCGCTTTTGTACCAAAGGAAGGACACCGGTTTATTGTAGCTGATTTCTCAGCTATTGAAGCAAGGGTGCTGGCATGGTTATCCGGAGAAACATGGCGGCTGGATGTGTTTGCAACCCACGGCAAAATCTATGAAGCATCAGCATCTGCTATGTTCCACGTTCCCATAGAGGAGATTAGCAAAGGTTCCCCGCTTCGCCAAAAAGGGAAGATATCGGAACTGGCACTTGGCTATGGCGGTTCCGTCGGGGCATTGACTTCTATGGGAGCCTTTGATATGGGTGTGAAAGAAGAAGAATTACAACCGCTGGTGAAGTCCTGGAGAAATGCGAATCCACATATTACACAATTTTGGTGGGATGTGGACTCGGCAGCTTTAGAGGCTGTAAGGGAACACACCCGGACAAAGGTGGGTGCTGTCTCATTTGCTTATCGAAGCGGGATGCTGTTTGCAACACTGCCATCCGGCAGGAATCTTGTGTATGTGAAGCCAAGGCTGACTGTTAATAAATTTGGAAGAACATGCCTTTCCTATGAGGGCATCGGTGAGAGCAGAAAGTGGATGCGGATTGAAACTTACGGTTCTAAACTTGTGGAAAATATTGTACAGGCAATCAGCCGGGATCTATTGGCATTTGCCATGCTGCGCCTGCGGGATGCCGGATTTGAGATTGTAATGCACATACATGATGAAGCTGTGTTGGAAGTGCCTAATGGGTTTAGTGATGTCCGGACTGTCTGTCAGATGATGGAAGTTCAGCCGGAATGGGCCGGGGGACTCCCGCTTCGAGCCGATGGCTACGAATGCAATTTTTACAAAAAGGATTAGGGGGGGGGGGGACCAAATGGGTGGAAGAAATAAAGAAGGATACGCAGACCCAACAGCCTGTGAAGCAGTCGGCAGAGTATTCAGGGAAGAAAAGAAGGGGCTGAAAGTAATGAGCAACAACTGTAAGCATCAGAGATATTGTGGAACAGCTTATAAAAAAGATCTCTGCGGTGGTAATCATACGGAAAAGGGAAGGAGTCATTCATGAAGTTATTCATATCGGTAGGGAATTCAAGAATGGAGAAGAAGTGGAATGGGCAGGAGATGGAACTGGGAGAGTTCATAAACCGTATTTTTCACACAACCCGTACCGCAGAAACTGTTTCACAGTATAAGAAACTCAGTAAAGCAAAGCAGGATGATGTTAAGGATGTAGGTGGTTTTGTCCTTGGAAAGTTAAAAGGCGGCAGACGAAAGAAAGATTGTGTAGAGTACCGCTCGGCACTGACCCTTGATATGGATTATGCCACAGAGGATATGGCAGATCAGATAGAGATGTTTCAAGACTTCTACTGCCTGATCTATTCCACCCATAAACACACACCCGAAGCACCGAGGCTGCGTGTCATCATCCCGCTGTCGCGAAATGTGTCTCCGGATGAATATACAGCCATTGGCAGAAAGGTTGCGGAAGATGTCGGAATGGAATTCTTCGATGATACTACTTACGAACCAAGCCGGCTGATGTATTGGCCCAGTACCTCAAGTGATGGTGAGTTTTTCTCTCGTGAGATTAAGGGCAATATTTTGAATGCGGATGCCGTGCTTTTCAGATATACGGATTGGAGAAACTCATCCGAATGGCCCGTGAGCAACCGACAGCAGACCATCGTGAAGAGAACTATTTCCAAACAGGCTGACCCGCTGGAAAAGGAGGGAACAGTCGGGGCATTCTGCAGAACATATTCTGTGGAAGAAGCCATTGATACCTTTCTCCCGGATGTTTATAAGCCGAGTATTATGCCTGGGCGGTATGATTATGCTCCGGCAGATTCTACTGCCGGGGTTGTTATCTATGAAGGAAAGTTTGTCTACAGTCATCATGCCACAGATCCAGGATGCGGTTACCTTATGAATGCGTTTGATATGGTGAGAATCCACAAGTTTGGGGAGCTGGATAAGCGGGCAGATGAGGATACCGATGCGGTAAAGTTACCGTCCTTTAAAGCTATGAGTGAATTTGCCATAACAGATGAAAAGGTGAAGCTGATGCTTGCCAAAGAGAGGGAGCAGAAGGCGGCAGATGATTTTACTTCGGATGAAGACAACTGGCAGTCAAGGCTCGACTTAGACCGTCAGGGAAAGGTGAAAGATACCTTAAGCAATATCGCTGCCATTGTCCGTTGGGATGAGCAGCTGCAGGCAATTGTCTATAACCAGCTCAGAAGCACAGTGGATGTCATAGGAGAACTGCCGTGGAAGCAGGTAAAGTCCGGCTGGGGTGATTCGGATCAGGCCTGTGCGAAACTCTACTTTGAGAGGGTATATGGGATCTGGTCACCGACCAAATTCAAAGATGCCCTGCTGGCGGTCATATCCTCGGAGCGTTTGTACCATCCGATTAAAAACTACTTAGACGGTTTGGTCTGGGATGGAACGGAGCGTATTGATACTCTGCTCATTGATTACCTTGGTGCAGAAGACACCAACTATGTGAGGGCAGTCAGCAGAAAGACGATGGTGGCAGCCGTAGCAAGAATTTATGAGCCGGGAATTAAGTTCGATTCCATCCTTGTCTTAAATGGTCCGCAGGGAGTGGGCAAGTCTACTCTCTTTGCATTATTGGGGAAAGAGTGGTATTCCGATTCGCTCTCTATTGCAGACATGAAGGATAAGACCGCAGCCGAGAAGTTATCCGGTTATTGGATACTGGAACTGGGTGAGCTTGCCGGAATTAAAAAGGTGGATGTAGAAACGGTCAAGTCCTTTATCTCACGTACCGATGACAAATACCGCCAGTCCTATGGCATCAATGTGGAAAGTCATCCCCGCTCCTGCATTATCGTAGGTTCTACTAATTCTGAGAGTGGGTTCCTGCGTGATGTTACAGGTAATCGCCGCTTCTGGCCGGTGCATGTGACGGGCAGGGGAAAACACCACGCATGGGAACTTAGAGAGGTAGACCAGATTTGGGCAGAGGCAGTTGTAAAGTATCAGCTTGGAGAGGAACTTTATCTAAAAGGAAATGAGGCTGCGGAGGCTTATGTGCAGCAGCAGGAGGCAATGGAGTCGGATGACCGGGAAGGCATTGTGCAGGATTACCTTGAACGCTTGCTCCCCAACGCATGGGATGGCATGGATTTGTACCAGAGAAGGAGTTTCCTTGGCGGTAGCGAATTTGAGGGGGTAAATCTTGAGGGGACGATCAGGCGTAACCGGGTCTGCATGATGGAGATATGGTGCGAGTGTTTTGGAAAAGAAAGGCAGAATCTAAAAAAGACCGATTCCTATGAGCTGGAGTCTATTTTAAATAAAATCGGAAACTGGAAAAAATATACTCTGAATGCTTCCGGTAAGATGCGTATCCCCGGCTATGGAGTGCAGAGAGCCTTTGTCAGAGTTGATAGGGAAACAGATGGAAATGGAGATGATGTTTCCTGCTGTTAACGTGGTAAGCGGCGGCAACCAGTCTTGGAAACTGCTACAAAGCCAGTACGGTAGGCAATTTGTCGGGATTGGTTTCCAATGTTTCCAGTAAAGTTAGGTTGAGTATTTATAAATAGTAATAATAGATAGCAGAGACAGGTGTATATACGTGTACGCACGTAAGAGAATTTTTGACAGTGGAAACAGAAGTAAGAAACTTAGACCAGGAGGAAATTATGCGGGAAAGCATGGTGGAAAAAAAGCTGTCGGCGGCGGTAAAAAAGCGGGGTGGCATGTCGGTGAAATTCATCTCGCCCGGTCTTGATGGAGTGCCGGATAGAATCGTGCTTCTGCCAAAAGGCAAGTGGGCATTCGTGGAGTTAAAAGCTCCCGGGAAAGAGATGCGGCCGCTGCAGTTAAAGAGAAAAAGTCAATTAGAGACTCTGGGGGTCCGGGTCTACTGCATAGATAATACAGAGATGATTGGAGGAGTGCTTGATGAAATACAAACCACATAATTATCAGGAATATGCAACGAAATTCGTATTGGAAAACCATGTATCGGTATTGTTCCTGGATATGGGATTAGGGAAGACAATTATCACCTTAACCGCATTATGGGATTTACTTCTTAATTCTTTTGAGGTAAGGAAGGTACTGATTATCGCACCGCTTCGTGTGGCAAGGGATACCTGGAGTGCGGAAGCAGAAAAATGGGATCACTTGAATGGACTGGTGATTTCAAAGATTATAGGTTCGGCCAAAGAGCGGAGAGAGGCTGTGAACAGTCGGGCGAATATCTACATCGTGAACCGGGAAAATGTAGCATGGCTGGCGGCAAACTGCACTTGGGATTTTGACATGATTGTGATTGATGAACTGAGCAGTTTTAAATCTAATAAGGCACAGAGGTTTAAAGCACTGAGAAAAGTCCGGCCATCTGCGGTACGTGTAGTTGGTTTAACTGGAACTCCTGCTCCGAAAGGACTTATGGATTTGTGGGCAGAGATTGGCATCCTTGACATGGGTGAACGACTTGGAAGATTTATCGGTGGTTACCGTGAGAGATACTTTCTTCCAGACAAACGAAACCAGGCAATCGTCTACAGCTACAAGCTGAGAGAAGGAGCAGAGGAAGCAATCTATGGGAAGATTTCAGATATCTGTATCAGCATGAAAGCAGTGGATTATCTGGATATGCCGCAATGCATCATGAACAAGGCGGAAGTACAGATGGATGAAAAGGAGATGGGATTGTACCACCAGCTGGAAAAGGATATGCTTCTCCCATTTGCAGATGGAGATGTGGATGCAGTCAATGCAGCCGCCTTAAACAACAAATTACTACAGTTGGCAAACGGTGCGGTCTATGATGAGAATCAAAAGGTGAAACACATTCATGATAGAAAACTGGATGCTTTGGAGGATTTGATTGAAGGGGCGAATGGCAAACCTGTCTTAGTGGCTTACTGGTTCAAACATGATAAGGAACGGATTCTTAAGAAGTTTAATGCCAGACAGCTTGATACTTCTGATGAAATCCGTAAATGGAATGCAGGGGAAATCCCTGTGGCAGTCATCCACCCGGCAAGTGCGGGACACGGTCTGAATTTACAGACCGGAGGTTCCACACTTATCTGGTTTGGGCTTACCTGGGATTTGGAATTATACCAGCAGACCAATGCCAGATTGTGGCGGCAGGGGCAGAAAAACACAGTGGTCATCCATCATATTATCAATAAAGGCACGATGGATGAGAGGGCAATGAAATCTTTGGAATTAAAAGATGTCGGTCAGGCATCATTGATAGATGCGGTGAGAGCCGAGATTGGAGGGATAAAGGATGAACGTGGAGCAGCTGATTAAGGATTATCCAAAAATGAAAAGGGAACTGCTGGTCTTAAAATTCCAGCTTTCCCGATTTGAAGGAATCACCGATGACGATGTAATTGAATCCATGTGCTATTCTCACCCAGGAGGAGAACGGGTGCAGACGAGCAGCTTCTCTGATAAGACAGCTAAAGTGGCAATCAATTATCAGCGTGTGGCGGACAGATTGAACGATGACTACTTTGACTACCTGTTTAGGAAACATGAAGATCTAAAGACAGAGATAGATTTTCTGGAATTCAGCCTCTATGGGCTGAATGGTATTCTGGCAGAGGTTATGACGGATATGATCATTGAACGGATGAGTTGGGACTGCATGGCGGCAAAGTACCATGTGACAAAGCAGATGATCAGCAAGTATAGGAGAAAAGCGATCAGGGAGCTGGGTGCGATCTATGAAGCAAGGGATAAGCAGACAGAATCCTACATATTGAGTTGAAAGGGAGATGAAACGGATGTGCAGAAGAGGAGATATTTATTATGTGGATTTTGGAAACCATCAGGGTTCCCATAAGCAGAGCGGCATTCGTCCGGCTCTGGTAGTCAGTAACAATAAAGCAAACAGGAACAGTCCTGTTGTGACGGTCGTGCCTTTGACCAAGCGGTTCTGGAAAAAGAGCCATCTCCCCACTCACGTATTTATACCTTTATCTGCCGGGTGTGGACTGGATAGACCGAGTATGGTTTTGGCTGAACAGGTGGAAACGGTGGATAAGTGTCGGTTGCTTGACAAGCGGGGTGAGATTCTGGATGAGATGCTGATGGAGCAGGTGACGATGGCATTGCAGATACAGATTGGTGTGTATGCGGAGTACAATTAGCAGATATTACTACCGCCTTTTGTTTCGCTGGCGGTGGTTGTATGATGGTTGTATAAGAGTTGTACGATGGTTGATTGTTTTCATCATATCTATGTGCTATTATTAAGCTGCGAAGAACTGGAGTGAGACTTGTGGTAGAACCCACAGGTCTTTTTTTGTGCCTTCGTGCGGGGCGATGGCTTTCCATTCTTTCATCCCGCTCCGCTGCATCGAAAGGAGGCTGGTGTTCATACCAAGGAAACCAAAGAAACCGTGTAAGCATTTCGGATGCCCGGAGCTGACCGATGGGAATTATTGTGAGGAACATGTACCGCTTCATCAAAGGACGAGTGCAGCAGACCGTGGTTATAATACGAGATGGCAGAAGGCGAGAGCAAGGTTCATAAAGGCTCACCCACTGTGTGTTTTTTGTTTAAAGGAACATCGCATGACAAAAGCCACCGTGGTTGACCACATTGTGCCCCACCGTGGTGACCCTGTGTTGTTTTGGGATGAGAGTAATTGGCAGCCACTTTGTAAGCATTGCCATGATGTGAAGACGATGGCAGACGATAGATACCAAGAATATAGGTATTGAGAAATTACTTCATCTTTTGGTTCGTGGAATAGTCAGCAGGTGCTTCGCAAACCATAGATGGAATAGCAGTTATCTGGATGCGGTTGTCTTCGTAGGATATCTGAATCTGGTCACCGATATGGAAGCCGAGTGATTCTAACCATTTGCCTTCCATACAGATTTTAGGGTTGCGTTTGTGACTGGAGTTCCAGGACTCGTAGACTTTCATTTGTTTTGTTTTCATAAGGCAGTACCTCCTAAGATTTGTTTTGGTAGTGCCATGTTAAAGGGTGTGGCAGAGATTATCCAGTTAATTCGGAGGTATAACTTATACAAAGATTTCCTTCGTGTATTGTGCAGTTTACAGTATTCGGACGGGAAATATCGGACGGGGTGGGGGAGTCGAATCTCCAGGAAGCAGTTACCGGAAGACCGCCGCCCCCCTTTACGTGAATTTTCGCAGAATTAAACAAGGGGGATAGGTGGCACATGGGAAATCCCCCCGGAATATTAGTTGAAGCACTGTATTTTTCGCAAAATAATATCTTGTTGTTTTGCCAAAAAGTACAGTTTTTTCTGTATTTTAGAGCCAGAAAACTATTAAAAAATGATAGTTTTCGGCTCTTTTTATATTTAGAAAGGATGAAAAAGATGACAGATGCACAGGCAGCTTCCATATGGGAACTTCGGATGAAAGGCATGGGTTACCGGGCAATTGCTTCGGTGCTTGGACTGTCCAGAGATATTGTAAGGAATTACTGCAAGTCCAAAGGAGTGGCTGGTTATGGATCAGTTACCAAATTAAATATTAGGGAGCAGATGCAAAAGGGCTGTGCATGTATTTTCTGCGGAAATGTAATCAACCAGCCTTCTATGGGCAGACCCAAAAAGTTTTGTACAGAGAAATGCCGCAGGGAATGGTGGAAGCTACATCCAGAATTTGTGAACAAGAAGGAGACGGCTGTCTATCATCTAACTTGTTCCCATTGCGGAAAAGCATTTGACTCCTATGGGAACAAAAAACGTAAATATTGCAGCCATAACTGCTACATCAAAGATCGGTTTTGGGAGGAAGAGGAAGATGGAATTTAAACGGCTTAAAATAGACAGTCTGGTTCCTGCTGGCTATAATCCGAGGAAAAAGTTAAAGCTAGGCGATAAAGAGTATGAGAAAATTAAGAACTCCATTACAGAGTTTGGTTATGTCGAGCCTGTGATTGTCAATGAGGACATGACCATTATTGGCGGACATCAGAGGGTGACGGTTCTCAAGGA